>OHAG01000123.1_pt1 | contig 69871 bp, 80 predicted proteins | sample 1577081 | NCBI WGS metagenome assembly OHAG01 (sample SAMEA3541513, study PRJEB24748) | human gut metagenome | biome: human gut; feature: human-associated habitat; material: faeces | place: China | collected 2012
TTAAGTAATTAACAACTCTGAAATCTATAAAGCCATAAAAAAGGATGAGGATTTGATTCCTCATCCTTTTTTTGCGTTGAAACAAAATAGATTTTTAATCTGTGCGATGAACTGGAAAACTTACGGAACAGGAAATAAAAATGGAATACATTTTTATTTCCTGTTCAAAACACTTAAATGAATTTATCTATAAATTATAGAACGGTACCTTGCAATGCAAAGTACCATGTGATATAGTGGTACCATCAACCGGTAAGTGAAATCATTCCTCATATATACACGGATTTACGGGTGTAAAAAAGCAGGATGGAATGCTGGTGAAATGCAACGGAAAAGTGATTTTCCGGGAAAGGATAGATCCGATGAACATTCAGCTGAAGAAGGGTGTCATGGAAATAGTTGTATTGTCCATGCTGCAGAGAAAAGATTTTTATGGATATGAGCTGGTAACCGAAATCTCTAAGTATATTGAAATGTCAGAAGGAACCATTTACCCGCTTCTGAACCGGTTTAAAAAAGATGGACTGGTGGAAACGTATCTGGCGGAATCACATAGTGGACCTCCTAGAAAATATTATCGAATTACAAAGGACGGTAAGGTTGAATATCAGGAGTCTGTCAGAGAATGGATTGAATTTACGAAAGCAGTGCAGAAACTGCTGGAAGAGAATAAAAAGCTGAGTATGAGTAAAGGAGGTCAGGCAGAATGACAAGAGAAGAATTTATGGACCTGCTGAGATACTATTTCCGAAATATCAACCAGACCCAGGTCAATGAAATCCTGGCTGACTATGAATCTCATTTTGCGGAAGGTAAAGCGGCGGGGTTATCTGAAGAAGAAATTGCACGCGAACTGGGCTCTCCAAAAGAAATATTCGAAATGTATCAGGATGAAGGAATGATTCGGGAGAAGAAGTCCACGACATTTATGGATGTTGCAGCACAGGCGGAGAAAACAGCCTCCCAGACATGGGAAGAAGTAAGTGCACAGCTCCCGGAGAAAGTGAATCATGCAACACATGTCATGGTCAAAGGGTTTAGAATTGTTTGCGATGTTATTGCCGTTCTGATTTTAGGATTCACACTCCTTCTTGTATTTCTGCTTTCCATGCAGTTTCAACCGGTGATGGGAATGGATCCACTTCCTGTATTTTCACCGATTACCATGGGTGCATTTGGATTCTCCGGATTCTTCCTTGCACTGGCAGTTTTCTTTGTAGGGGAAGAAGGAAAGAAGATTTTTGAAGAGAAGTCTGTACAGAGAGAAAAAACACCATCCGGAGATACAGACAAGGAAGGAGAGGAGCAGAAATGAGAAAAGTAACAATATGTCTGGTACTTGCCTTTGCATCGTTTCTGATAGCCATCGGCTCTTTCTTTACTCATGATGTGGCCGCCTATCATAAGTGGATAAGTACTAATGGTCCGAGAATGATGGAGCGCTTCCATCCGGGAGACAGAAATCATATGGGACGTGGTCCTGAAGACAGGCATGGACCGGGTGAACATGAAAGAAGGCCTGACGACATGAACGCAGATGAAAATCACATGGGACCAGAAGGGGACCATATGAAAGACAGGGGCCCACACATGAGTGATGAAATGGCAGAAAATAATGCAGGTGGTAATAATTCCCCATCAGCCGTTAATTCATAATCAACATAAAATGGATAAAGTGGTTGTAATGTATAAATTATTAAATGTGGTTTATCATGAATAAGAAGATTATTGCAGCCGTAATGGGCCTTGGTTTTCTGACATTTGCAGCAGGAATGGTTTCTGAAGTTTCAGCAGCCGGTGTACCGGAACCACAGGCGTATGCGCAGCAGACACAGAATAACCGACATCCTGACAATCATAAGTCGAAAGTAAAAAAGGTTAAAAAAGCTCCTCAGAAAAAAATAAAGAATAAGAAGGCACCAAAAAAACAGGTCAGCAAATACAGAACGGATAATAAAGGAAAGCCGAAGGAAATAAACGGAGTAAAGAAGGGCGAACCCCGTCCGAATATCAATCCGGCGGATAAGGATAAGCAAGATGTACATGTACAGCACCTGGATAGATAATTGAAAGGTTTCAGAAAGGGGAAAACAAAATGAAAAGATATATGACAAGATAGTTAGCTGCATCTATTATCGGTCTGGTTTTACTTGGTGGGGCAGGCTTTGCACAGGTATCCGCGCAGGAAGTAGCTCCGGCGCCGGTTGACAGCTCTGAGATCAGCAATATTGGCCGCGATTATCGCATTGCCCTCATCAACGCAAGAAGAGGTTATACGCCAGCAGTTCAGCGTCAGATAGCTGAAGCAGAAAAGAATGATGAAAAGGCAAAACCTGATTTTAGAAAAGAAAAATCCGCCAGGCCAGACGAAAATAATAAGCGAGAAAGACCTGAGCGGAGAAAAGGCATTCCTCCTGCTGATGCCATGGGGCCTAAGGAACCAGCGGATATCCATAGAGGCCGGCTGGATGACTCCAGGAGACCTGAAAGGCCTTTGGGCAGGGAAAGAGTAAAGCATGCTCACAAGGATGATGGCCGGAGAGATGTACACAGGCATGAAAAGAAGGAGTCCCGTAAGAAAGGCAGGAAAGGGGATTTCAGAAGGCATGAAGGGGATGGTAAACATCATATGCCACAGGAACACAGGAACCATGGTCCACATCATGAACTGGACGATGATGAATAAATCGTTATGAAGCCTTCACCCCTAAGATTAATCTGTAAAGAAGGAAAGGCACAGCTGTCAGGCAGGAACTGTGCCTTTTTTATTGCTCTGAAATGTTTCTGGAGAGCAGAACGGCATAACAGAGATATCTGAGGAACCTGAACCGTATGATAAAAGAAAGGTTTGCGGATGCAGAATAAAGAGGATGGCCTTTAGCTTATGATCGGCAGCATGAAGAAATTCGCCCTCTTGTACATTAGTAATTCATATGTTAAAATAACATCTGTGCATTTTTGACGGGTAAACCGCTCAGAGAAGTTTACTGCCAGTGGTTGAAAAACGACACCTCCAGCCGGGTGAAGACTTTCAAATCGGAAAAGATTTGCTAAATTTTCTGTAAACTGGTTGCAAAAATGTCGGATAAATAGTATTATTTAAAGGCTGGACACAAGCCCGTATCAGTATTTCGAATACTGCAATGCGCGGCTGGGTGTATTTAAAACTATGAAGTGGAAGGTGGCCTGTATTACAGGGGAATTTCCACGGAGCAGTTCATTCCAGAAATGAACGTCAGGAGGTTTACGAATTGGCAAAGCAGGAAAAAATTAGAATTCGCCTCAAGGGCTATGATCACAAAGCAGTTGATCAGAGCGCGGCGAAAATTGTGGAAACCGCAGTAAGAACCGGTTCCAGAGTCTCTGGTCCGATTCCGCTCCCAACCGAACGGAACGTGTACACAATTCTTCGTTCACCACATGTTAACAAGGACAGCCGTGAACAGTTTGAAATGCGTACTCACAAGAGACTGATTGACATCCTCGATCCATCTAAGAAGACCGCGGATGCGCTGATGAGACTGGAACTTCCAGCAGGCGTCAGCATTGAAATTAAAGCGTAAGGAGGTGCGAATATGTCTAAAGCTATTTTGGGTACAAAATTAGGAATGTCTCAGGTATTTGCAGCAAATGGAGATCTGATTCCAGTCACTGCTGTAGAAGTAAAGCCAAACGTTGTCGTAGCTGTTAAAAGCGTAGAATCCGACGGATATAACGCAGTCCAGCTCGGTTACGGCGAAGTTAAAGACAAACATTTGACCAAGCCGGTTAAGGGCCAGTTTGAAAAAGCGGGTGTCGCACCGGTTAAGTATCTGCATGAATACAGATTGGCTGAAAAGCCGGAATACACCGTGGGCCAAACTCTGGCTGCTGATATTTTCGCAGAAGGCGAAGTTATCGACGTAATCGGCACCAGCAAGGGCAAAGGCTATGCAGGTACCATTAAGCGTTGGAACTTCCGCCGTGGACCGGAATCCCACGGTTCCAAGAACCATCGTCAGCCGGCATCTCTCGGTGCTCGTATGTCTGGCGGCGGCGGCAAGGTGTTTAAGGGCAAGAAGCTCCCGGGTCATATGGGCCACGCAAGAGTTACCGTGCAGCATCTGACTGTCGTTAAGGTAGATACAGCACGTAATCTTATGCTTGTTAAGGGCGGAATTCCTGGTGCTAAGGGAAGTCTCGTCATGGTTCAGTCTACAGTAAAGCCTGTAAAGTAATCGGTAGGCAAAATAACCGTTCTGAAAGGGAGGAACATCAATGCCGAATGTAACATTGTATAATGTGGCCGGCCAGGCAGCCGGTGAAATAAAGCTGAACGACAGCGTATTTGGCGTAGAATACAATGAAGCTGTCATTCATCAGGCAGTGGTGCGTCAGATGGCTAACGAACGCCTTGGCACACACGCTACCTTAACCAGAGGCCTTGTTCGCGGCGGCGGCAAGAAACCATGGAGACAGAAGGGCACAGGTCGTGCCAGAGTCGGATCCATCCGATCCCCACTGTGGGTTGGCGGCGGTACAGTATTTGGACCGACACCAAGAAGCCATGCTAAGAGCATGAACAGAAAGGCTCGTCAGCTGGCAGTTAAATCTGCTCTGTCTGAAAAGCTCCGTTCCAATGAAATCGTTGTTCTCGATAAGATTGGTTTCGCAGCTCCAAAGACTAAGGACGCAATCAAGATGCTCGCTGCTTTCCATGTTGAAGGCAAGGCTCTGATTATCGATGGTGATGAAAGTGTTATGAACACTGCTCTTTCCGCTCGTAATATTCCGGGCGTTAAGGCTATCGCTCCGAGCGGAATCAACATCTATGATCTCGTTCATTACACCAAGCTCTTTATCACTAAGAGTGCAGTAGAAAAAATTGAGGAGGTACTCGCATAATGGAAGCTCGTGACATCCTCATTCGCCCGATTATTACCGAAAAGACAACAGCTCTTATGGAAGAGGGCAAGTATACATTCCGCGTACCGCTGGCAGCAACCAAGGTTGATATCCGCAACGCGGTAGAAGAAGTTTTCCACGTTAAGGTAACTGCTGTAAACACCATGCGCTATGAAGGCAAACTTAAGCGTATGGGCCGTACTCAGGGTCGCCGCAGCGATTGGAAGAAAGCAATTGTAACCCTTAAGCCGGGCGATGCAATTGAATTCTTTGAAGGGGTCTAAGGAGGAACATAAATGGCTTATAAAACATTTAAACCGTACACTCCAGGACGTCGTCAGATGACTGTTTCCACTTTTGAAGAAATTACAACTAACAAGCCAGAAAAGTTCCTGCTTGCACCGTTGCATAATCATGGTGGTCGTAACGGCTCTGGCAAGATGACAGTTCGTCATCAGGGTGGCGGCCATAAGCGTCAGTATAGAATTATTGACTTCAAGAGAAACAAGGACAACATTCCGGCAACTGTTGCAACCATTGAATACGATCCAAACCGTACATGCCATATCGCTCTTCTGCACTATGCAGATGGTGAAAAGCGCTACATCCTCGCTCCAAGGGGACTTAAGGTTGGCGACGTAGTAACAAGCGGTCCGGAATCCGATATCAAGCCGGGCAATGCACTTCCACTGCTTAACATTCCACTCGGTACTACCGTTCATAACGTAGAACTGAAGATTGGTAAGGGCGGCCAGATGGTTCGTTCCGCAGGTGCAAGCGCTCAGCTCATGGCTAAGGAAGGCGACTATGCACTTCTCCGTCTGCCAAGCGGCGAACTGAGAAAAGTACACATTCGTTGCCGTGCAACAATCGGTGCGGTTGGCAATGAAGATCATGAAAATATCACAATTGGTAAGGCAGGCAGAAACCGCTGGCTCGGCGTTCGCCCGGCAAACCGTGGTGTAGCAATGAACCCGAATGACCATCCACACGGCGGTGGTGAAGGTAAGTCTCCGGTTGGACGTAAGCGTCCGGTTACTCCGTGGGGCAAGCCAGCTTACGGCGTGAAGACCCGCGATCACAAGAAGGCTTCTACCAAGCTGATTGTTAAGAGACGTAAGTAATTAATAAGGGGGATAAAAGTGTCCAGATCTATTAAGAAGGGCCCGTTCGTCGCATCCTCTCTCGTAAAAAAGATTGATGCACTGAACGCAGCTAATGAAAACAAAATTGTAAAAACCTGGTCCCGTGCTTCTACTATCCTTCCGAGTTTTGTAGGACATACCATTGCGGTTCACGACGGAAGAAAGCATGTACCGGTTTACGTTACTGAAGATATGGTTGGTCATAAGCTCGGCGAATTCGCTCCGACTCGTACATTCAAGGGTCACAACACGAGCGATCAGGCTGCTGCAGCTGCTCCGAAGGCAGCTCCACAGGCTTAATGAGGAGGAAATATAATGGAAGTTCAGGCAATCTCTAGAAATATCCGCATTTCGCCTCGTAAAGTTCGTATCGTAGTCAACCTGATCCGCGGTAAGAACGTAAGAGAAGCTTTGGCTATTCTTCGCAACACACCAAAGGCTGCTTCCGAGGTCGTTGAAAAGACCCTGAGAAGTGCTATGGCAAATGCTGAAAACAATAATAATATGAACATTGATAATCTGTATGTTTCAACTACTTTTGTAGATGCAGGCCCAATTATGAAGCGTATTCATCCACGTTCTCGTGGACAGGCTTTCGGGATCATGAAACGTACCAGTACACTTACTGTAAAAGTTTCTGAAAGAAACTAATTAAAGGAGGGACACGTTTTGGGTCAGAAAGTAAATCCGCACGGAATGCGCGTTGGCGTAACCTGTGACTGGGACTCCAAGTGGTTTGCAGAAAAAGATTTTGCTGCAAAGCTCATTGAAGACACAAAGATTCGTCAGTTTTTGAAGAAACACCTCTTCATTGCCGGCATCTCCAAGATTGGTATCAAGCGTGCAGGAAACCGCATTAAGCTGTCTATCTACACAGCTAAGCCGGGTATGGTTATCGGCCGCGGCGGCGCAGGTATTGAAGATATCAAGAAGGCTCTCAAGCCAATTACCAGCAGTGAAGTAGATATTGATATCGTTGAAATCAAGTCCATGGACATGAGCGCTATTCTGGTTGCTGAAAACATTGCTGCTCAGCTCGAAAAGCGTATCAGCTTCCGTCGTGCTGTTAAGCAGGCAGTTGGCAGAACCATGCGTGCTGGTGCCAAGGGTATTAAGGTGGCAGTCAGCGGCCGTCTCGGCGGTGCTGAAATCGCTCGCAGCGAAAGCTATCGTGAAGGTTCCATTCCGCTGCAGACACTGCGTGCCAACATTGATTATGGCGTAACAACCGCTCATACAACATTTGGTGCTATCGGTGTCAGAGTCTGGATTTACAAGGGTGAACTTGCTCCAGGCGAAATGGTTCCGGAAAACGAAAATGTTCGCGACAACAAGTCTCGTGGCAACAACCGCCGCGACAGACGTGGTGGCCGCAGAGGCAACCGCAGAGATCGCAGACCGAGAAATCAGGAAAGGGGTGACGACTAATGTTAATTCCAAAGCGTACTAAGTATCGCAAGCAGTTCCGTGGCCGTATGAAGGGCAGAGCTCACAAGGGCAATACCGTAACTTACGGTGAATATGGTCTGGTTGCTCTGGAACCAGCATGGGTCACCAACCGTCAGATTGAAGCCGCACGTATTGCTATGACTCGTTATACCAAGCGTGGTGGTAAGGTTTGGATCAAAATTTTCCCGGATAAGCCAGTTACCTCTAAGCCAATCGGCACTCGTCAGGGTAATGGTAAGGGTTCTGTTGAATATTGGGTAGCAGTTACAAAACCTGGCCGCGTAATGTTCGAAATGGGTGGAGTCCCTGTCGAAGTAGCTAAGGAAGCTATGCGTCTGGCTGGTCACAAGCTGCCGATTAAGACCAAGTTTGTAGTTAAAGGTCATGAAGAAGTGGTAGGTGAATAAAATGAAGGTAAATGAAATTCGTAACCTCTCCACTGCCGAATTGAATGAAAAGATCGTCAGCTTAAGGGAAGAACTGTTTAACCTCCGTTTTCAGCTCGCTACAGGTCAGCTTGATAATCCGATGCGCATTCGTGAAGTAAGAAAGACAATCGCTCGTATCAAGACTGTTCAGCGTGAAGAAGAATTGAAGGCTGCTCAGAAAGCATAACAGTAAACCCCAAAGGAGGATCTAACCGTGGCAGAAGAAAGAAATTTGCGCAAGGTGCGCCAGGGAATCGTTGTCAGCGACAAGATGGACAAGACTGTCGTAGTTGCCGTTGAACGTAAGGTTCCACATAAGCTTTATAAAAAGTCTATTAATACCACAACCAAGTTTAAAGCGCATGACGAAAACAACGAATGCCGTGTCGGCGATGCCGTCCGCATCGTAGAAACACGCCCGCTGTCTCGTGGCAAGCGTTGGCGCGTCGAAAAAATCGTTGCCCGTCAGAATTAAGGATAGATATATAGGAGGATTGGCACGATGATTCAGCAGGAAAGCAGACTCAACGTTGCAGACAATAGCGGAGCAAAAAATGTCCTGGTAATTAAGGTACTGGGCGGCTCCTTCCGCAAGAGCGGAAATATTGGCGATACCGTTGTTGTTACCGTCAAAGATGCAGCGCCTGGTGGCGTTGTTAAAAAAAGTCAGGTATGCAAGGCAGTCATCGTTCGTACAGTGAGCGGAATTAACCGTCCGGACGGCTCTCATATTCGTTTCGATGAAAATGCAGTTGTCCTGATTAAGGATGACAAGAGCCCGATCGGCACTCGTATTTTCGGACCAGTTGCAAGAGAACTTCGTGATAGAGATTACATGAAGATTATCTCCCTGGCACCGGAAGTGCTCTAATTTTTGGAGGTACACGATGAGTCAGAAATTGCATGTAAGAACCGGAGATACCGTTGTCGTTATCGCCGGCAAGGAAAAGGGCAAGCAGGGTAAAATCAAGGCTTGCGAACCAAAGAAGAATCGCGTAGTCGTTGAAGGCGTTAACATGGTGAAGAGACACACCAAGCCAAGCCAGGCTAACCCACAGGGCGGCATTATTGAAAAGGAAGCTCCGATCAACGTATCCAATGTTATGATTTTGGATCCGGAATCCAAGAAGCCGACCCGTATCAGAAAAGAAAAACAGGCCGACGGCTCTTATGTAAGAGTTGCTGTTAAGAGCGGCGCTGTTTTGGATAACGTAAAGTAAGCGGGAAGGAGGATAACAAGTGTCCAGATTAAGTGATTTGTACAACAAGCAGATCAGAAATGAAATGCAGGAAAAATTCGGATATACCAACGTTATGGATATTCCGAAGCTGGAAAAGATTGTAATCAACATCGGCGTTGGTGAAGCAACTGAAAACACCAAGACTGTTGATGCAGCAGCTTCTGATTTGGAAGCTATCACTGGCCAGAAGCCAATGATTTGTAAAGCTCACAAGTCCCTCGCAGCATGGAAGATTCGTGAAGGAATGCCACTCGGCTGCAAGGTCACTCTCAGAGGCGAAAGAATGTATGAATTCCTCGACCGTCTGATTAATATCGCTCTTCCCAGCGTTCGCGACTTCCGCGGCATCAGCTCCACCAGCTTCGATGGCAGAGGCAACTATGCTTTCGGCGTTAAGGAACAGCTGATTTTCCCGGAAATCGACTTCGAAAAGATCGACAGAGTACGTGGTATGGATATTATCGTAGTGACTACGGCTAAGACCGACGAAGAAGCAAGAGAACTGCTCACCAAGTTCGGTATGCCGTTCAAGAAATAACAGGAGGAACTATGGCAAAGAAGTCTATGTTGGCCCGTGAAAAGAAGAGAGAACTCATGGTCCAGAAATACGCAGCTAAGCGTAAGGCGCTCAAGGAAGCCGGCGATTATGAAGCTCTTAGCAAGCTTCCGCACGATGCATCCCCGACTCGTCTTCATAACCGTTGCAAGCTGACAGGTCGTCCGCACGGTTATTTACGTAAGTTCGGAGTTTGCCGCAATCAGTTCCGTGAACTGGCTTACCGCGGAGAAATTCCGGGCGTAAGAAAAGCCAGCTGGTAATTTAGGTTTTAGGAGGATATTTAAATGGTAACAACCGATCCGATTGCGGATATGCTCACTCGTATTCGCAACGCGAACGATGCATATCATGCAATTGTAGATATGCCCGCTTCTAGAATTAAAGCCGCTGTGCTGGAAATCTTGAAGAACGAAGGCTTTATCAAAGATGTAGAACAGGTTGAAGTTGACAACCATCAGCACCTCAGAGTAACTCTCAAGTACGGCGCAAACCGTGAAAAGGTTATCAAGGGTCTGAAGAGAATTTCCAAGCCAGGTCTGAGAGCCTATGCAGGCAGAGAAGAACTGCCGAAGGTTCTTGGCGGACTGGGAATCGCAATCATCTCTACATCTAAGGGAATTATGACAGACAAGGCTGCCCGCAAGGCTGGCCTCGGCGGCGAAGTACTCGCTTATGTCTGGTAAGCAATTGGAGGTTATAAGATGTCAAGAATAGGCAAGAAACCGATTGCGGTACCGGCAGGCGTTGAAGTCAAGATTGACGGCCGCAAGGTTACTGTAAAAGGTCCAAAGGGTGAAATTTCCCGTGAATTCAATCAGGGCATGACCATTGCTCTGGAAAATAACGAAATCGTTATCACCCGTCCAGATGAAGAAAATGAAACCCGTGCACTCCACGGTCTTACCCGCGCACTGCTCCACAACATGGTTGTAGGCGTAACCGAAGGTTTCTCCAAGAAGCTGGAAATCGTTGGTGTTGGCTACCATGCTAAGATGCAGGGCAAAAACCTGAATCTGACCCTTGGTTTCTCTCACCCGGTAGTAGTAGTTCCACCGGAAGGTGTTGAAATTTCTACCCCATCTTCTATTGAAATCGTCGTATCCGGCGTTGATGCTCAGAAGGTTGGCCAGGTTGCTGCAGAAATCCGCAGCTGGCGTGAACCAGAACCATACAAGGGCAAAGGTATTCGTTACTCCGGTGAACATGTCCGCCGTAAGGCAGGCAAGACCGGCGCAAAGTAAGACAGGAGGTTACTAATAAATGCGTAAGAATGATAGCAGAAGCGCAGTGGTTCGTCGCCACCTGCGTCTTCGTAAACACATCTCCGGTACTGCACAGCGTCCGCGTCTCAACGTTTTCCGCAGCCTGAACAACATCTACGCTCAGGTTATTGATGACGAAGCTAAGGTGACACTGGTATCTGCTAGTACCTTGGATAAGGAAATCAAGGCTGCTTGCCCAAATGGCGGCAATGTAGCAGCTGCTAAGGAAGTTGGCAAGCTCGTTGCTAAGAGAGCTCTTGAAAAGGGAATCGATACCGTCGTATTCGATCGCGGCGGCTACATTTATCACGGCAGAGTACAGGCACTTGCTGAAGGTGCTCGTGAAGCCGGCCTGAAATTTTAAGGTAAAGGAGATAAGCACATGCCAAGATTTGAAAAACAGGAATCCGATCTGCAGGAAAACGTCGTTTTCATCAACCGGGTTGCTAAAACTGTTAAGGGCGGTCGTCGCGCATCCTTTGCTGCCGTTGTCGTTGTAGGCGATGGAAAGGGCAGAGTCGGAGCTGGTATCGGCAAGTCTGCTGAAGTTCCGGATGCTATCCGTAAGGGCGTTGAAGACGCTAAGAAGAATATGATTACCGTGGCAACGAAGAACGGAACCATTCCGCACTCCGTTACCGGTGAATACGGCGCAGGCCGTGTATTTATGAAGCCGGCTGCTGAAGGCTGCGGCGTTATCGCAGGCGGCCCAATTCGTTCCGTACTTGCTCTCGCAGGTATTCGCAACATCCTGACCAAGTCCCTGGGCTCCAACAACCCAATCAACATGGTCAGAGCAACTCTTGATGGACTTTCCCAGCTTGAAAATGCTGAACATGTTGCAGCACTTCGTGGCAAGACAATCGACGAAATTTATAACTAATAGGAGACTGATCATGAAGGTAACAATTACATTGAAAAAGAGTGTGATCGGCTCCAAACCTGATCAGGTTGCAACTGTGAAGGCTCTTGGACTTAAGAAGACCAACTCTTCTGTTGAACAGGAACTGACACCCCAGATTAAAGGTATGCTTCATAAAGTACGCCATCTGGTAGAAGTTAAAGAAAACTAATACAAGGAGGTGCTACTTTTATGAAATTGCATGAACTTAAGCCGGCAGAAGGCTCCAGAAAGCCAAGACGTCGTGTAGGTCGTGGTATCGGTTCCGGCATGGGCAAGACATCTACTCGTGGTACCAAGGGTCAGTTCTCCAGAACTGGCGGCGGCACCCATCCGGGATTTGAAGGCGGTCAGATGCCTCTGTACCGCAGACTTCCAAAGCGTGGTTTCAAGAATACTTTCGCTAAGAAGTATGCAGAAGTAAATGTTGAACAGCTCAACTGCTTTGACAACGGCGCTGTTGTTGATCCGGCCGCTCTGATTGAAGCAGGCATTCTCAAGAATGTTCTTGATGGTGTTCGCGTCCTCGGCAATGGTGAACTGACCAAGTCCCTGACAGTTCAGGCACAGGGCTTCACCAAGTCCGCTCAGCAGAAAATTGAAGCAGCAGGTGGAAAAGCTGAGGTGATCTAATATGGGTAATCTCATTGCAAATATTTTTGCGAACAAGGAACTCAAAGATCGCATCGTTTACACCTTTATGATGTTTGTCGTCTTCAGGCTTGGGGTGCACATCCCTGTGCCTGGGGTTGATGCTTCGGTTATTGAAAATATTTTCCAATCCGGTAATCTGTTTGGATTCCTGGATTTATTCTCCGGCGGCGCTCTCAGCAAGTTCTCTATCTTCGCTATGAGTATTACCCCATTCATCAACGCACAGATTATTATGCAGATGCTTGTTGCGGTAATTCCGTCGCTTGAAGAATTACGTAAAGATGGTCAGGAAGGATTTAAGCAAATCCAGAAGATGACCCGTTATTTCACCATTTTCCTGGCATTTGTCCAGGCATTCGGGATTTCGTATGGCCTTCGCGCCAATGGAGCCCTGGTGGATAACAGCTGGTTCTTCCTTTTCTTTGTCTGTGTAGTACTTACAGCAGGCACCTGCCTCCTCATGTGGATTGGTGAAAAAATCACTGAACACGGAATTGGCAACGGAATTTCCCTGATTATTTTTTGCGGTATTGTAGCTCGTTTCCCGGAAGCGCTGCAGACGATTGTTCAGTACCTCGAAGTAGGTACCATTACTCCTCTGCAGGCACTCCTCTTCGCAGCCATTGCCCTGGCTATGATTGTTGTTGTCATTGAAGTCAATGAAGGACAGCGTCGTATTCCGGTGCAGTATGCCAAGAGAGTTATCGGACGTAAGATGTATGGTGGTCACAGCACTTTCCTGCCTCTCAAGGTTAATCAGGCCGGTGTTATTCCAATCATCTTTGCATCTTCCATCCTTATGCTTCCTGTGACCCTGGCACAGTTCATTCACGTGGGCTGGGTACAGGCACTGGCCAAGTTCTTTGGCTGGGGAACCTGGGCTAATAGTTGTCTCTATGCTATCCTCATTGTTATCTTCACCTATTTCTATACGGCGATTACCGTCAACGTTACAGAACTGGCTGATAACATGAAGAAATATGGCGGTTTCATCCCGGGCATTCGTCCTGGTGAACCCACCATGAGATATGTAGACAAGGTATTGACTCGAATTACCCTTACGGGTTCTGTTTTCCTCGCGTTTATTGCTATTCTTCCGAACTTTATCGGAAGCATTACCAATATTCAGGGGGTATACTTCGGTGGTACAGCATTGCTGATTATCGTCGGGGTAGCTCTGGACACTGTGCGTCAGGCACAGTCCCTTATGGTAACACGCAACTATCAAGGCTTTATTAAATAAGGAGTTGGGATTATGTATATCTTATTAATGGGACCTCCTGGTGCCGGCAAGGGCACACAGGCGGAACGATTGATCCGTGAATACGGTATCCCTCAGATTTCTACCGGCGATATGTTCCGCGCTGCAGTTAAAGAAGGAACACCGCTTGGCAAAGAAGCCAAGAGTTATATGGATAAGGGTGCACTGGTACCGGACAGCGTTACCGTTGGTATCGTAAAGGAAAGACTTTCCAAGGATGATTGCAAGAAGGGCTGGATTCTGGATGGCTTCCCGCGCACAACCGCGCAGGCAGCTTCCCTGGACGCTATTCTTCATGACCTGGGAATTTCCCTTACCGCTGTCATTGGAATCAATGCAAACCGTGAGGATCTCGTAAAGAGAGTTAGCGGCAGACTTGTCTGCCGTAAATGCGGAGCTTCCTTCCACAGGGAATTCCGTCCACCGGTTAAAGCAGGCGTCTGCGATAACTGCGGTGGTGAACTGTATCAGCGCGCTGATGATAACGAAAAGACCATTCGTTCAAGACTGGCTGTGTACGATGAATCGACCAGACCGCTTATTGATTACTACAAGGCCAGCGGCACTTATGTAGAAATCAATGGCAATCAGCCAATGGACAAGGTCTTTGACGATATCAAGCAGGCACTGAAGAAGGCTAACGCATGATTAACATCCGTACGCCGGAAGAAATAGAAAAGATTGCCCGCGCAGGTAAACTGACCGCGGACACTCTTTCTTTTCTTGCCAAAAACATAAAACCAGGAATCACTACCCTGGATATAGACAGAATGGCGGAAAAATACATCAGGGACCGTGGTGGTATACCCAGTGAAAAAGGCTATTATGGTTATCCTGGATCCATCTGCGCTTCTGTAAATGAAGTTGTAGTACATGGAATTCCGTCGGCTCGCAAAATTCTTCGAAAAGGTGATATCATTTCTCTCGATCTTGTGGTAGAATTAAAAGGTTACATGGGAGATTCCTGTATCACTGTTCCTGTAGGACATTGCAGCAAGAAGGTGGCTCAACTTTTGAAGGTTACCGAAGAGTCACTGTATGCAGGTATTAAGCAGGCGGTTGTCGGCAATCATATTGGCGATATCGGTCATGCAGTGGAAAGTACCGTAAAGCCGTATGGATACGGTGTTCTGCGTGATTATGTAGGACATGGTATTGGTACGGAAATGCACGAAGACCCTGAAGTACCGAACTATGGTCAGCCAGGACATGGACCTATCCTTGAAGAAGGAATGGTTATCTGTATTGAACCTATGATCACCATGGGCTCCCCGGATACCTATACTCTTCGCGATGGTTGGGGTGTGGTAACTTATGACGGACTTCCGTCCGCTCATTTCGAGCACACAGTAGCTATCACCAAAGATGGTCCGCGAATTCTGACAATGCGGTCATAATGTTACAGGTTAAATCATCAGAAGGAGGCTCCCATGAGCAAGGAAGACGTCATTGAAGTGGAAGGTTTGGTTGTTGAAAAACTTCCAAATGCAATGTTCCGCGTCAAATTGGAAAATGGTCATATCGTACTGGCGCATATTTCCGGCAAGATGCGTATGAATTTCATTCGTATTCTGCCTGGGGACCGGGTGACCCTGGAACTGACCGCCTATGATTTGGACCAGGGTAGAATCACCTACCGCTTCAAATAAGTAAGGAGGAAACAAGATGAAGGTCAGACCGTCCGTCAAGAAGATGTGTGACAAGTGCAAGATCATTAAGCGCAAGGGCCGTGTTATGGTCATTTGTGAAAATCCGAAACATAAGCAGAGACAAGGTTAATTAAAAGGAGGTACAGAGTAGATGGCACGTATAGCTGGTGTAGACTTACCAAGAGATAAGCGCGTTGAGATCGGCTTAACTTATATTTATGGAATTGGCCTCACTCTTTCCAGAGAAGTATTGAAAAAAGCCGGAGTAAATCCGGACGTCCGTGTTAGAGATCTGACAGAAGACGATGTAGCTAAGCTGCGTAACGTACTGGCTGATTATAAGGTAGAAGGCGATCTTCGCAGAGAAGTATCCCTCAACATTAAGCGTCTTGTAGAAATCGGCTCCTACAGAGGCATCCGTCATCGCGAAGGACTGCCAACCCGTGGACAGCGCACCAAGACAAATGCTCGTACACGTAAGGGTCCGAGAAAGACCATTGCAGGCAAGAAGCTTGCAACTAAGAAGTAATGTTGAAGGAGGAATAAAATGGCTACAGTAAAGAGAAAAGAAAAGAAACATGTAGAAACCGGTGCCGCTCACATTCGTTCCACATTCAACAATACGATTGTAACGATTACCGATTCCAACGGAAACACAATTTCCTGGGCATCCGCTGGTGGACTCGGTTTCAAAGGATCTCGTAAGAGCACTCCGTTTGCAGCACAGATGGCTGCAGAACAGGCTGCTAAGGTTGCTATTGAACATGGCATGCGTTCCGCTGACGTATTCGTTAAGGGACCAGGCGCAGGCCGTGAAGCAGCAATCCGCGCATTGCAGGCTGCTGGCATTGAAGTAAGCTGCATTAAGGACGTTACCCCGATTCCGCACAACGGCTGCCGTCCTCCAAAGCGCAGAAGAATTTAATATTGGCTTTTGCGTACATTAGCGCGGTACAGCGCGGAAGGAGGACTTTCGGATGATTGAAAATAGAAGCTTCACGATTGAAACTGTTGTACTTGACAATGATGACCGTCATGGAAAGTTCGTTTGCGAACCACTCGAACGCGGTTATGGCATTACTCTTGGCAACAGCCTTAGACGTGTATTGCTTTCATCTTTAAGCGGTGTGGCTATCACATCCATTAAAATTGATGGCGTACTTCATGAATTTTCTACCATTAACGGTGTTAGAGAAGACGTGACGGACATGATTCTGAATCTGAAGAAGATTCGTTTCATCGCTCATGATGAAGCTGAATTCCCAATCAAGTGCAGAATTGATGTTACCAAGGAAGGCATTCTGCATGCCGGCGATTTAGCGCTGCCGTCTGAAATCGACGTCCTGAATAAAGATTTGGCTATTTGCACCCTGGATACCGATGCTCATCTCGGAATGGAGATTACCATTGATCAGGGTCGTGGCTACGTACCTTTTAGTAAGAATAAGAGCGAAGACGACGTAATTGGCGTCATCCCGATTGATTCCATTTATTCTCCGGTTATTAAATGTAACTATGAAGTCAGCGATACCCGCGTGGGTAACGAAATGGATTTCGATAAGCTGACTCTGGAAGTACTGACAGACGGTTCTATTACCGCTCCCGATGCAGTTGCAGTAGCAGCTAACATTCTGATTAACAGCTTCAAGAATTTCCTGTCTCTCGGTATCAAGGAAATCCCGTTGGAATCTGCGGAAGATAATCATGCAGCGGAAGCTGCTGATGCTGCAGAACAGGAAGAACCAAAGGTAGATATTTCTACTATTCCGATTGAAGATCTGGAACTGTCTGTTCGTGCATTCAACTGCCTCAAGAGAGCAGATATCAATACTCTTGATCAGCTGACAGCAAAATCGGAAGATGAATTAACCCGTGTACGCAATCTCGGTAAGAAATCTGTTGATGAAATCAAGGCTAAGCTTTCTGAATTCAGAGGGCTCGGACTTCATCTCAGAGGTCCAAAAGATTGATCACTATTTAGGAGGAAAGACATGGCTCACAGCAAATTAAGAAGAACCAGCGGACCACGTAAAGCCGTTCTCCGCAGCCTGGTAACCGCTCTTTTCCAGAATGGTCGTATTCAGACTACAGAAGCTAAGGCTAAAGAACTGCGTAAGACTGCAGACAAGATGATTTCCCTCGCTAAGAGAGGCGATCTTCACGCTCGCCATCAGGCAGAAGGCTTCGTAATGGACAAGGCAGTAACCAAGAAACTGTTCAATGAAATCGCTAAGAAGTATACCGACCGTAACGGCGGCTATACCCGCATCATCAAGCTCGGACTTCGTCAGGGCGATGCTGCTCCAGTAGCAATTATTGAATTGGTTTAATGACCTGAATAAACCGCTGAAAGCAAACGCTTTCAGCGGTTTTTGTTGGTCTGACATAAGGATTATCCATACCGACCTGCTATAGCTTTATTGAATAGAGAGCAATAATATTTTATGATATTCAAAAGCATTAATGCGTGAGATATAATTATCTGAAACACACGCTTTGTGAATAATGTGTATATTTAAATGGAATGGAGTGGTAAGGATGAGTATTAAACCAAGAAAGGTTGGCGTACTTGGCGCAGGAAATGTAGGCTCCCATGTGGCATTGCAGATTGCTGTGCAGGGACTTGCGGACGATATCGTATTCTTCGATACCAACACTGGTAAGGCTGAAGGGGAAGCTATGGACCTTCGGGACGCGGTAAGCTATATGCCTCATCATGTGACCTGTAAGGCCGTGGATGGGGATGAACTGGGAGACTGCGATATTCTTGTAGTGGCCATTGGTAAAACCAGACAGCCGGGGCAGACCCGCCTGGATATGCTTGCCGACTCTGTGGAAGAATGTAAGAAGCTTATTAAGGTCATTCACCATTCCGGCTTTGACGGAATCATTATATCCATTACCAACCCATGCGATGTTATTACCGAATACCTGGCAAGAAAACTGAACTGGCCGAAGAATCATATTATCGGTTCCGGCACAGCTCTCGATTCTGCCAGATTGCAGATGCAGCTGTCAGAACAGCTTAATGTCAACAGAAGATCGGTTACTGCCTATGTACTCGGTGAACATGGGGACAGCAGTATGGTTCCATGGAGCCATGTAACCGTAGGTGGCAAACCGATTTGTGAACTTCTGGAAGAAAATCCGGATAAGTATCACATGGACTCCTTTGAAGAAGTGGTTTATAAGGTACATCGCGGTGGTTATTTTGAAAATGCGAACAAGGGCTGCACAGAGTTTGGTGTAAGTTCTTCCACCGCGGAACTTATCCGTGCTATTTTCCATAATGAACACAAGATTCTGCCATGTTCTACCTGGCTGAACGGACAGTATGGTATCCATGATACCTTTGCCTCCGTTCCGGTTAAGCTGGGAGCAGATGGGGTAGAAGATGTCATTGAAATTCATCTGACAGAAGAAGAACAGAAGGAACTGGATAATTCCATTGAGATCCTTCAGCAGCATGTAAAGAAGGCACTTGCACTGTAAAATCATAAAATGGAAATTTTGTGCGATACACGGGAGTTGTGAAATCTTATTTTTACAACTCTTTTTTTGTGCAAGAAGATAGTTGTTTTGTCATGGACGATTTATGAAGATATTCGACCGTTTATGTCCAGGATATCGCAGGCAAATCCAGAATCTTAATTTTATGGCTATTGTTACCTTTATAAAAAACGCTTATAATATGACTGATTCACTATTTTATGAGAACTGTTCATGCCGGCGAATGAATCATGCCATCATCAATGTTTATGTGTATTCGCCCATGAAGGGGACTCAAGTCAAGGAGGACATATGAACAACTCTTCTTTTCTTGACCGGGTATTTCACCTGGCAGAGAATGGTACAACTGTTAAAACTGAAATTTTAGCGGGAATTACCACATTTATGACCATGGCCTATATTCTTGCGGTCAATCCTATTATTATGGGATCAATCGGAATGGATAAGGGTGCAGTTCTTACCGCTACATGTATTGCATCATTTATCGGTACATTACTGATGGCGGGACTGGCCAATTATCCATTTGCACTGGCTCCTGGGATGGGGCTTAATGCCTTTTTTGCATATACTGTGGTCATGTCCATGGGATATACCTGGGAAATGGCACTTTCTGCCGTATTTGCAGAAGGGCTTATCTTTATTGCATTAACACTTACAAATATCCGTGAAGCACTGTTTAATGCGATTCCGATGAACCTCAAAAAGGCGGTATCTGCCGGTATTGGTCTGTTTATATGCTTTATCGGCCTGGGAAGTGCTCATCTGGTAGTTGCCAGCAAAGCAACAAAAATTGCCCTGTTTTCTTTTAAGCAGGCGGCAGAATCCGGTACATTTTACACTACCGGCACCCCGGTAGTTATTGCCGTTCTGGGAATATTCCTTACCGCATTCTTTATGATTAAGAATATTCGCGGCAATATTCTCTGGGGGATTCTGTCCACATGGATTCTCGGTATGATTGCAGAAGCTACAGGATTATATATCCCAGATCCATCTGTGGGAGCATTTTCCACTTTCCCACAGTTCCATGGTCTGGCTTCTTTCCTGCCACAGAGCATTGCGCCTGTATTTATGAAGATTGATTTTTCAAAAATAGGTTCTCTTGACTTTTTCGCTGTATTGTTTGCATTCCTCTTTGTAGATATTTTTGATACTCTGGGTACTCTGGTAGGCGTATCACACAAGGCTGGTTTGCTGGATAAGGATGGCAAGCTGCCACGTATTAAACCAGCTCTTCTCTCTGATGCTATTGCCACATCCGTTGGCGCCGTTCTTGGGGTAAGTACAACAACAACCTATGTAGAAAGTGCAGCTGGCGTTGGTGAAGGCGGACGTACAGGGCTTACTTCTGTAACCGTGGCAGTTTTGTTCCTGGTTTCTCTGTTTTTCTCTCCGATTTTCCTTGCAATTCCTGCGTTTGCTACTGCACCGGCATTGATTATTGTAGGGTTCCTTATGTTTACTTCTGTGGCTACTACAGAATTTGGTGATCTGACAGAAGCCATTCCGGCATATATTACCATTATTGCCATGCCATTCTTCTACAGCATTTCTGAAGGTATTTCCATGGGAATTATTTCTTATGTGGTACTGAATCTTATGGCAGGTCGCCGCGAAAAGATCAGCCCGTTGATGGCGGTCCTGGCGGTAGTGTTTGTTGCCAAGTACTTCTTTATCGGCTGATTGAAAGGCATAATAAAACTCTCCGGAAATTCATCCGGGGAGTTTTATTATGCCTCCAGAGCAGAGGTAGCCAGAAAACCAGAAATTGGCTATCCTACAGGGAACAGAATTTGGGATAGGTAAATCGTCAGAGTCATGGTAACAACGGAAGCCACAGTACTCATGACTACAATTTCTGTAGCAAAATCCACATAGTTCTGGAATTCAATGGCATAAAGTACGGAGTTTGCCGGGGAAGGAACACAGGCCATGATCATAATGACCTGGCAGACTATGGGAGAAAACCCAGGGCCCCAGGTATTCCACAGGGTAAGCAGGCAGAATACGATAAGTGGTCCACCGAAAAGCCTCCAGGCGGCAGCAACCCACGCATCCACATCGGCAGCGTGAAAACGGCTGTGATGCATTTGCATTCCCAGCGCCATCATAACGATGGCTACCAATGCCTGGGCACTGTATTGGAACATAGGCCATATGAACCAGTGAGTCATATCGATGCCAAGGAATTTAATGGTAAATACGGAAACCAGCACATAGACAACCGGCATATGGAAGATGACATACAGCGCATCCCGGGGAGTCAGTTTTCCCTTTCCGGCCTGATAAAGGCCCAGCGTGTTAAGGAATATGTTCATCTGAATCAGCAGCATGGTTGCCGCGCTGATTGCGGGGATAAGATAAGGGGTTTCCCCATTAAGCACATAAGGGGGATTGGAAAACACAAGGGCGACCAGCGCGATACCGATATTGCCTGTGTTGGAAAACATGGTGGCGTTTTTAAAAGCTTCCGTCTTACCGGGAGTAAAATGCCGCAGCTTCCCATAAAGGGTACCGCCCAGAGCCAGAAAGAACATTTCCACACAGCCGACAATAAATACCGTAATCATGGTCATGTCAATCTTTGCGGAATAAACGCTGTAGAAGATAAGGCTGGGAAGAACAACGAAGAATGTAAGCTTATTCAATGCCTTTACATCCAGGTTGAATTTCTTATCCAGCATATAGCCTATAGTGACAAAAACAAGCAGTGGCAGTATGTTATTGGAAATAATCCGTAAAAAAGCCATAAATCCACCTTCCTTATATTACCGGGAAAAGCACTCTGGCCAGGACGGCCGCCAGCGGGCACCCCAGGAGATAGATAATAAGCGATGGCTGTATGAAAGCCGCTGTGGGATTGATTCCTGTACTGGTGCCGTGATCGGTGAGCGCAATGACGGCAGGGATGGAAGCCGCGATAAATAATACCTGAGACTCTGCCGGTGAGAAAATCCCTGAAAAATGAATAACCGCATAGGAAATGCCAAGCATCAGTACGAAACGTACCAGCATAAGCAGGGCGGGAGCCCATTTGAATTCCGGACTATAGGATTTATGGAGCCAGATGCCGGTCATGATGCAGGTGAGAATAACGAAAACTCCATCATAATGCAGTAGAACCGGCCAGAGAAAGCTGTGCTCCAGTGGAATGTTAAAGGACCGTAAAAGAACGGCAGCCACCGCGGTATACAGAGAAGGAACAGAGAAAAAGGCGCGTATCATTTCGGTAAGGGAATGGGTACGTCTCCCGGCCAGCAGGACACTGTGGATGATCATGGATGTGAGAAGAAGGAGGGACGCCACAGAGACGAAGGGGATAATAAAGGTTTTAGGGTTTCCCATACCGGTAAAATACGGTACATGGGAAAACACCAGAATAAGGAAAACGACCCCGGTAAGCTCTGTATCGGAAAGCATAAATGGGGAAATAAAATCCCGGATGGTTCCCTCTTCCGGGAGAATTTTCTGGAGCAGCCATCCCAGCAGGCCGGACAGGCAGAGAATTCCGGCAAATGTCGCGGGAATAAGCGTGACATGAGATGGAATATGACGATACAGGGACAGAAAGATAAATAAGGGCATGACAGCGTATCGGGTCACTATATCATATGTGCGTACGTCCAGGCTGAAATGCTTGTCCAGCAGATAGCCAATGAGGAACATTATAGCCATGGGAAGTGAAGCGTAAATAAAAACAGACAGACAGGCCACAGAATGCCTCCTTTTCAAAAAGGGAATATAAAATATTAAATATGCTTACCAGTATAGTACAGAAACCGGCTTTGGTAAATACAGAATACGAAAGAATGCCAAGCGGTACCGGACACAATAAAAGGCTGACATATTCCACCAGGGGAATGTCAGCCTTTTGGCCTGGTTATGAGGTTACAGCTTTTTCAGGTAAAACAGCCATCGTTCCTTTCTGCGAAGAGGAGACAGGCAATGGGAGCGCATGGATGAAAGGATATCCACCACATGGCGTATGTCCTCAGGTGAAATCTTCTGGCCGCTGTACCGGAGCTTCAGAAGGAGAGGCATCAGTTCAGTGACAGAAGCGAATCGTTTATCCCTGGCCACCTGGGAAGTCCATTCCTCGTACGTAGTGGTTACGCCAGGCAGTCCGGCCCACAGGAGAAGCCTGTGTAGATAGGAAACCAGCTGGCAGAGGGATTCCTGGGACGGGTTCCTTAATGCTTCCGCAAAGAGGTTACCGGCAAATTCCCGGCGCTGGCGGATGATAAAGAACAACACACCAGCGGCCAGTGTAAGTAAGACCACAATCATAAGGAGAGGCATAAGGAAGGAGGACAGAACAGAAGGGGATGGCAGCGGATGGATTGGCTCTTCCGGAGCCGCGTTCTGAGGTTGCTGCTGCTCATTCTGCTGACTTGACTGATCGTCCGGCGACTGTTTGTCCGGATGATCCGGGGACTGCTTTTCATCGGCTGGCGCCGGGAATGGGTCGGCAGCTCCATCATATCCCGGAGTCAGTTCAGCTGGACGCCAGCCTATACCATCCACATATACTTCAGCCCACGCGTGGGCATGGTGGTCATTGATATCCAGGGTATGGAAACCATTGGCAATGTCCGCGTTGTTTACTTCATCCGTGGATACCGTAAGTCCGGTCACATACCGTGCCGGGACTCCACCGGCGCGGAGAAGCATGACACCGGCAGAGGCAAAGGCTGTGCAGTAGCCTTCCTTCTTGTTAAACAGGAAATCAGAAATAAAGTCTTCCCCTGCGGCAGTGCGGCCCGGATGGGTCGTATAGCGGTAATTATTCTGCAGGAACTGATTTACTGTATGGTACCATGCTCTCTTTTCCTCATAGGTTCTGGCGTGGGGAACAGGAAGGAGCGTACGGATACGGCTTCGCAACGCCTCCGGAACATCCAGATAATGAGAATATACAAAACGCCGGTAGGCGGATTCTCCGTTTTCGTAAGTGAGCAGATAGGGATCGGAGGAATGATTGGTCCGGAGGAAAGTAATCATAGCTCCGGAAGGCATATCCATGATATAGGAATTATATGCTTTAGGGCCGGTTCCCTGCGGAGCCCAGTCAAAGACAAATCCATTGAAGGATATATCCAGGTCATAAGGAATGAAATAATATGGCGTCTGGATATAGACGGAGGTTACACGGAATACACGACGGAAATTTTTAAAATCCACAGCTCTGGGATCATAGGCATACAGAGCGGAGGAAAGATCCTCACTATGGCCCATGACTTCCATAAGCCATGCGCCCTGATCGTACCATTCGCCCTGATTATGGGTGAAGAGTGGTTCAATCTCTTTATAGTCTGATGCCGGCAGAGTGCTCCACTGGTTGTCTTTGTACTTACCGGCAGTAAAACTGCGGATGTACAGACGGGAGGAGATGTCTTCTGATGCAATCTGGGCGATGACCTGTCCGGTATAATGGACACTGTCTGTTTCCCCCAGTTTGTTTTTTCCGTTAACTCCGCTGGTTACACTGGAAAAGGCAGTACCGGCGTGGAAGATGGGGTCATAAGGATCCGTAAGAGTGATAATTTCCTGTGCTGTCGCCGACAGAATATCCGGTTCTGTATAGGATGAGGGAACCAGAATCGACAGAAGGCATCCGGCTAAGAGAGTGGAAGTAAAGACCGCTCCCTGCTGTGCTGGCGAATCTTTACCAGGAAGGGAAAAAATCCGGCTGAGCCAGTATGCCGCGGCAATTGACAGCGCCAGTCCTGCCGGCGCGGAGCCGAAATAAAAACCCATAAGGCAGAGCGGGATGGACAGCAGAACACCGAAAATTCTGAAAAATCCTGAGAGAGAAGCCCCGGAAAAAACAGAGGACGTCATAAGCAGGCACCAGATAAGGGCAGGCAGCGAAGAAGTGATTTCCCTGGGGGACTGCGTCACTGCCAGATCCAGCGCATAGGGCTTTTCCAGTGCAGGGGCCATACTGTTCCAGAGAGAAACCAGACTCTGGAACCCGGTATGATGCAGAAAGGCGGCCAGCACAATCAGGAGTCCAGGGAGCAGCAGGGCAAAATAAGTATTCTTTCCCCTGTACAGCTCACAGAGGATAAGTGTGAATATACCGGCAACGAGGCCATAGGCCCAGCTCATTAATGGAAACGCGCTGGAAAAGAAGGCGGTTACCGTGCCGAAGGCTCCGACCGTACAGATTACGTCTTCCCGCATAAAAAGTGACAGATACTTACGCATGAATATCACCTCCCAGCTGGGTCATAATGTCGTTCCTTCCGGCCATATCCGCATTGTCACAGGGGGAAGCGGACCAGATTACCGGATGGAGTGCCGGTGGTATGAAGACATGACTTTCCCCAGTGAGATAAAGCAGAGGAGACTGGGCAGGGATAAGCTTTTCTGCCTGTTCCAGCACATTTCCCGACAGGCCGCTGCCTATGCATTCTTCCAGAGCGGTGTAAAATTCATCGACGGAAGTGATGATTTCCTTCCGTGGACCTGTGGAAGAAAGGAAAAGCAGAGTAAATGTTTTCCCGCTATGAAGCAGGGCGAGACCTGCGGAAAGCAGGGTATCGCCGATGGTATCCCGCTGGTCAGGAGACTGCGGGGTGGAGCAGGCTATCAGCAGATCGGTACCATTGGCCGGTTCAGAATCACGGACATATATGTCATCGGTTCTGGCGGTCATTTTCCAGTTGATAAGCCGTGGATTGTCGCCTGGCTTGTACTGCACCGCACCATAATAATATTTTTCATCAGGAGTCATAATATGGGATAACGCCTGAAGAATCTGGCTTTCCGTACCGATACGCGCCGGAAAGACAAAACCATCCAGAGCGGTTAATGGCATATGGAACCGACAGAGATGAAAAAAATCCATATACCAGGCTTCTCCCTTATGTATGGAGAAACGGCCGCAGTGAGGAGTGGTGAGAGGTATGGCGCAGGCAGCGGGCAATGAGGAAGGAGATGTGGTAAATTCCAGTTCCTCCGTAGATATGAAAAAGGAAGGGATGTACCATGAAGGGCCGGAAATCAGCAGCTGGCACTGCGAAGGAGCGGCTCTGGTGATTCCCCTGGGAATCTGCCAGGAGCAGCGTATCCTTTTATGGGCCTTCCAGGCCAGGACTATTCCCGGCAGCGGCGCCAGGATGCAGGCAAGCCCCAGAGAAAATGCCTGTGGCATATCATACATTATTAAGAGAAACAGCCCGGCCAGGCAGAGTATACAATAAGAAGTACGGCGCATTTATTCCTCCGTCAGTCTGGGGAGTGGGAGTGTGCGCAGAATGGATTGCAATACCGTGAAAGCGGTTGCTCCCTCTCTCCGGGCTTTTCCTGAGAGAAGAATACGATGAGGCAGTGTATCCGCCGCTACCTGAAGAATGTCATCCGGAACCGCATAGTCCCGCCCCACAAGGAAGGCATGGGCTTTGGTCATGGAGGCAAGCGCCATGGTGCCGCGCGGACTGATGCCAAGGGTGATGGACTCTGAGGTTCTGGTAGCGTTGGCGATGGACACCATGTATGCGTACAGAGAATCATCCACATGGACAGAGGCCGCTTCCTGGCGGAGGGTCAGCAACTGAGAAGCGGTGATTACCGGAGTCAGGTCGGATGGTTTAGTGAGATGGGTTCCCTTGAGAATCTGCAGTTCATCGTCCTTACGTGGATAGCCTACTGTAAGGCGGATCATAAAACGGTCGGTCTGGGATTCTGGGAGCTCCTGCGTGCCGGAAGAGCCTACCGGATTCTGTGTAGCCATTACAATGAACGGTTGCGGGACGTTGTGCGTGTTTCCATCAATGGAAATACGTCCTTCCTGCATGACTTCCAGCAGCGCGGACTGCGTTTTAGGGGACGCGCGGTTGATTTCATCGGCCAGCAGGAAATTGGTCATGGCTGCGCCGGGAACATAACGGAAAGATCCGGTGTTTTTATCATACATGGAAAAACCGGTAATATCTGACGGCAGCACATCCGGTGTGAACTGAAGCCGGTTGTAGGACAGCCCCAGAACATGGGAGAACGCCATGGCGATAGTGGTTTTTCCTACGCCGGGGATATCGTCAATAAGGATATGGCCGCCGGCGATAATGGCGGTTAAAATCTTTTTCAGTACATCTTCCTTGCCTAATACGGCTTTGCCGGTTTCTTCAAGGATGGCAGAAATAACAGAGTGATTGTCCATAGAAAATGCCTCTTATAAGTAGTAAAAATATACGGATACTGACTCATACATATTCAGCAGTCCGGTATAGGTGAGCAGTACAGAACGATATCATGAACGTCTGTTTATGGCATCGTTTAATCTACACATTATACAACGTATGAGGAAGTAACGGTATCCGGAGGCGTTAAATTTCACATTGACAGTTTATTTTATATCCTATAAAATAAGTAAAGTCTCATGGAGGGGTGTCCGAGTGGTTTAAGGAGGCGGTCTTGAAAACCGTTAACCTCTCACGAGGTTCATGGGTTCGAATCCCATTCCCTCCGCCACGAGAAAAGCACTGCCAAGGCGGTGCTTTTTGTTTTACCTGGAACAGGTAATATAGCCGGTATATCCGGTAAAAGGAGGATGTTATGCTTGAGCACATAAAGAGTATTTCCCTTAGGTCGCTGCTTTTGAAAATCCTCGGACTTACTATAGGCGCGATGATTTATTCTGCGGGACTGAATCTGTTTCTGGTGCCGAACAGCATCATTGACGGGGGCGTGGTTGGTATTGGTCTGATTCTGGCCAAACTTACCAGCGTTTCCTTTTCCGTCTGGGTGGTAGCGTTGAACATACCGTTCTTTTATCTGGGCTATAAGCGGCTGGGTAAAAGTCTGGCGTTCAGCGCGACCTTTGCGGTAATCATCCTTTCCTTCTGGAGCCATCTGTTTGAAGGGATGGACCCAGTTACCACAGATCCATTTCTGGCCACCATTTTCGGCGGTATGATTATCGGAATCGGTGTGGGACTGGTTATCCGCAGCGGAGGTTCTCTGGATGGGACGGAAATCGTAGCCATCTGGCTGGACAGGCAGGTTTCCTTTTCTGTCGGTGAAATTGTGTTGTTCTTCAACATTTTCATCCTTGGCACTGCCGGATTTGTCTTCAGCTGGAACAGTGCCATGTATTCCCTGGTGGCTTATTTCATTTGCTCCAAGATGATTGACGTGGTCAGCGTGGGCCTCGATGAATCCAAAGGGGTCCTTGTGGTTACCGATAATGGCGATGCCGTATCCGACGCACTGAATCATCTGGGACGTTCTGTGACCCTGTTATATGGGCAGGGCGGCTACCGGAAAAATGAGAAGAAGGTGCTTTATCTCGTAGTCAACCGTCTGGAAGTGACCGGACTTAAGCAGGTGGTACATTCCATTGATCCGCAGTCATTCATTTCCATATTTGATGTCAGCGAAGTGCAGGGCGGATTCGCCAAGACACATTCCATTTCCCATCAGCCGGACTGAAGTAAGAGGATACAGACAGCATAAGGGATTATCACACATATTCATTGTACTTTTGCACATTATATGCTATCATATATGTTGCGATTTACTGTATTGAAGAGTTTCAAACAGGTATCATTTGTCGGTAACAACCGGCTTAAGGAGGAGTAAATAAATGAACGTAAAGGTAGAAGCATTGGACCAGCACAAGGTCAAGGTAACGGTGGAAGTACCTGCTGCTGATGTAGTTAAAGGTTACAAACAGGCAGTTTCCCGTTTCGCAAACCAAATCAGACTGAAGGGTTTCCGCAAGGGCAAGGCACCGTGCAAGGTACTGGAAATGTACCTGGGCAAGGAAGCTATTGAAGGCGAAGCTAAGGAAATCGTATTCAACCGCGCACTGGAACAGGCACTTCAGAATGAAAAGCTTGTACCGGTAACCCAGCCGGAAGTTAAGGATGAATCTTTCTCTGAAAAGGACGGCTCTACATTTACAGCTACATTCGTTAAGCGTCCGGAAGTTAAGCTTGGCGAATACAAGAACCTGGATGCAAAGCATGCAGAACCAGTTGTAACCGATGACGACGTTATGGCTCAGCTCAAGCAGCTGGCTGAAAGCAATGCCCGTCTGGAAGTTGTAGAAGGCGCTGAACTCAAGGATGGCGACTTCGCAATCATCGACTTCAAGGGCACTGTAAATGGCGTAGCATTTGAAGGCGGCGAAGGCAAGGCTTATCCGCTGGAAATCGGTTCCGGCAGCTTCATTCCGGGATTCGAAGATCAGCTGAAGGGTCACAAGGCTGGCGATGATGTAACAGTTAAGGTTACTTTCCCGGCTAACTACTTCGTTAAGGATTTGGCTGGCAAGGAAGCAGAATTCGCTGTACATGTAAACGATGTTAAGCAGAAGGTTCTGCCGGAAATCAACGATGAATTTGCTAAGTCCATCAGCAAGCAGGACAGCCTGAAGGACCTCATGGAAACCATGAAGGCTGAAATGCAGGGCAGAGCAACTTTCCAGGCAAACCAGGCTTATCGTCAGGCACTGGTAGACCTGGCTGTTGCTAACGCGCAGATTGATATTCCGCAGGAAATGATTGATCAGCGCCTGGATGACATGATCGATGAAATCCGTCAGAATATTGAAGCCCAGGGACATTCCTTTGAACAGTACCTCAAGCAGATTGATAAGACAGAAGAAGATCTGCGTAAGGATTATACAGAAACTGCAGAAAAGAATGTTCGCGAAGGTCTCGTACTCAATGCCATCGCTGACAAGGAAGACATTCATGCAACCGATCAGGATCTGAGCATGGAAGTCTTCACCATGGCACAGCAGTTCAATGCTGACCCGAACGAAGTGGTTAAGATTATCCGTGAACAGAACCGCGTAGGTATGCTCATCGATAGCGTAACCAGAAAGAAGGCAGCAAACTTCCTGGCTGAACAGGCTAAGAAGGAAGAAAAGCCGGCAGCTGAAAAGGAAGAAAAGGCTGAAGCTGAAAAGGAATAATTTTTCGGTTTAATTTCATATCCACGCAGAAGGTATTTTCTGTGTACAGAAGGCGCACACATGACGGTGCGTCCTTCTGTGTCTAGTAAAGAAAATAAATTATGTCAGAAAAGACATCAAAATTCATAAGAAAGGAATGATTATATGGCATACGTACCGGTTGTAGTAGAACAGACTGCACATGGAGAAAGATCTTATGATATTTATTCCCGTCTGTTAAAGGACCGCATTATTTTCCTGGATGGGGAAATTAATGATCAGGTGGCCAATATTGTAGTGGCTCAGCTTCTGTTCCTGGAAGCGGAAGATCCGGATAAGGATATTTATCTTTATATCAACAGCCCTGGTGGTGTAGTTACTGCCGGCCTGGCTATTTACGATACTATGCAGTACATCAAGCCGGATGTATCCACCATCTGTATTGGTTCCTGTGCCAGCATGGCGGCCGTACTTCTTACGTCCGGTGCCAAGGGCAAGCGTTTCGCCCTTCCGCATTCCAATATCATGATTCACCAGCCGCTGGGCGGCGTACAGGGCCAGGCTACGGAAATTGAAATCCACGCCCGGGAAATCCTGAGACTGCGCAAGGAACTGAACACGATTCTGTCCAAGCACAGCGGTCAGCCTCTGGATGTAATTGCCCATGATACAGAACGCGATAATTTTATGACTGCGGAAGCAGCATTGAAGTACGGATTGATTGATAAGATTCTGGAAAGAAACAATATCGTTACATCCGGTAAATAAGGAGGCTCATTGTGGCAAATAATAAGATGACCCCACAGCCAATTTGCAGTTTCTGCGGACGCACTTCCGATGAAGTAGAGCGTCTCATTGCCGGACCCGGTGTCTATATCTGCAATGAATGCATCGAAGTATGCGATAGCATTCTCAAGGAAGAACATCGTAAGGCGGAAGCGGATTCTGTCAAAGGCATGAAACTTCCTGTTCCACAGGAAATTAAGAAATATCTGGATCAGTATGTAATCGGTCAGGATGAGGCTAAGATTGCCCTGTCAGTGGCTGTGTACAACCATTACAAGCGCATTATGTCACAGCTCCGTAACGATGATGTGGAAATTCAGAAGTCCAACATCATCATGCTGGGACCGACAGGCAGCGGCAAGACACTGCTTGCGCAGACCCTGGCACGTTTTCTCGATGTTCCCTTTGCCATTTCCGATGCCACAAGCCTTACAGAAGCCGGCTATGTAGGGGAAGATGTGGAAAATATCCTTCTTCGCCTTATTCAGGCGGCAGATTACGATATTGAAAAGGCACAGCGCGGTATTGTCTACATTGATGAAATCGACAAGATTGCCAGAAAGTCTGAAAATCCATCCATTACCCGCGATGTATCCGGTGAAGGGGTACAGCAGGCATTGCTTAAGATTCTGGAAGGAACCGTAGCCAATGTTCCACCGCAGGGGGGAAGAAAGCATCCGAATCAGGAAATGATTCACATTGATACTACCAATATCCTGTTTATCTGCGGCGGGGCGTTTGATGGTATGGAACGGGTTATTGAACGACGGATGACCAGAAATACCATAGGCTTTGGCGCGGATATCCATACAAAGGAAGAAAAGGATTCCGATGTGGTACTCAGCCAGGTTCAGCCGGAAGATTTACTGCATTTCGGACTGATTCCGGAATTCATTGGCCGCTTGCCTGTAGTAGTCACACTGAATAAGCTGGACGAAGACGCGCTGGTCCGTGTACTTACGGAACCGAAGAACGCGCTGATCCGTCAGTATCAGTCCCTGCTGGCTATGGACGGGGTGGAACTGGAATTTGAAGATGCTGCCGTCAGAGCCATTGCCAGAAAGGCTATTGCAAGAAATACAGGTGCCAGAGGACTGCGTTCCATTATTGAAAAAATAATGCAGAATGTGATGTTCCAGGTACCAAGCATGCATGACGTCTCCAGGTGCATTGTCACGGAAGAGGTAGTAAGCAGCGGAAAACAGCCTGTACTGGTACATGGCAAAAAGGCAGAACCGGCTGCTTCCCCTGCCGCAGCGGATGCTGAAAAAGATACAGAAGCTTCGGGAAATAATGCATAACCAGGTGAAAAACGGAACATATCTGCTCTGAAGTTTTCAGGGGAAGAGGAGGATTTTCAGAATCCTCCTCTTTTGTGCAGAATATTTTTTCAGGCAGAGAATTCCGTTCTCTCCATATGGTACAATAATCACAATGGAGGATTAACTATGACAGATTTGATAAATAAAGAAGGGCTGAAGTTGCCTTTAGTTGCCCTGCGGGATATGGTGGTTTTTCCGCGGGTTTCGACCAGCCTTGATGTAGGCCGCAAAGAATCCGTGGCCGCTGTGCGTAGCGCGGCAGGGAACGACCGTTACCTGATTATGCTGATGCAGAAGACACCAGAAGTGGAAATGCCGCAGCCGGAAGATCTTTACACCATAGGCACGGTAGCTAAGATTGAACAGATGCTTCAGCTTCCTGGCGGTATTATCCGTATCCTGGTGAAAGGGGTATCCCGTGTCCGTGTCAGCGATATAGAACGCAACACAGGACATCTCACAGGAACTGCTGTTGATATAGAGGAAACTCATGAAAATCCGATGGAAGAAGAAGCGTATCGCAGAAATATCATGCATCGGTTCTTCGATTTTCTTCATGAGACCAAACAGGGACTGCCGGATAAGGCAATAACAGAAATCAGAAACATTACCAACCCGGGACATCTTGCGGATTTCGTAGCTTCCCAGATGCAGATGCCTGCCGATAAGAAGCAGAAAATCCTCGAAGGCACTGATGTAACGGACAGGATCAAACAGGTTTTCCAGCTGCTGAATGAGGAAATTGAAATCGGGGAGATTGAAACCCGTATCAATGCGCAGGTTCGCAGCCATATGGAAAAGGAACAGCGTGACTATTTCCTGCGTCAGAAGATTAAGAGCATTCATGACCAGCTGGGCGATAATATCTCCGAAGAAGAAGAAGCGGAAGAATATCGTCAGAAGCTGGAAAAGAGCGGCATCCCAAAAGAATACAAGGCAAAGCTCAGAAAAGAGATTGCCCGTCTGGAAACTATGCCGCCTATGATGGCGGAATCAGCCATCATCCGCAATTATCTGGACTGGGTATTTGATATTCCATGGACAGAAGAAAGCAAGGACAATCTGGATCTGGAAAGGACAAAGCAGATGCTTGACGAAGACCATTACGGACTGGAAAAGATTAAGGAAAGAATTCTGGAATATCTCTCCGTACGTATCCTGTCCCCTGATTCCAAGGGTCCTATCTTATGCTTTGTAGGACCTCCTGGTGTGGGCAAGACCAGTCTGGCACAGTCCATTGCCCGCGCGCTGGGAAGAAATTTCGCAAGAATTTCCCTTGGTGGCGTGCACGATGAAGCAGAAATCCGCGGACACAGACGTACATACATTGGAGCCATGCCTGGACGTTTCATCGAAGCGATGCAGCAGGCAAAGACGATTAACCCGCTTCTTCTTCTCGATGAAATTGATAAGGTAGGCAATGATTTCCGGGGCGATCCGGCATCGGCGCTTCTGGAAGCACTGGATCCGGAACAGAATAAGGAATTCCACGATAACTATATTGATATTCCTTATGATCTGTCCAAGGTATTCTTTATCGCCACAGCCAATACACTGTCCACTATTCCGGCCGCTCTTCTGGACCGAATGGAAGTTATCAGCCTTTCCGGATATACAGAAGGAGAAAAGCTGGAAATTGCCAAGAAATATCTTGTTCCAAGACAAAGAAAGCAGAATGGCCTGAAGGCAAGTCAGATTAAATTCAGCGACACCCTGCTTTGTAAGATAATCCGTAACTATACCCGGGAAGCCGGTGTCCGTGAACTGGAACGAACCATTGGCTCCCTGTGCGGAAAAGTCGCTAAGAAAGTAGTAATGCATGATGAATCCATGCCTGAACTTTCCGCGCGCACTTATGAGAAGTATCTGGGACCAGTTAAGTATATGCCGATGGCAGAAGAACATCCTTCCGCAGTGGGCCGTGTCAACGGACTGGCATGGACTGCGGCAGGCGGCGAAGTACTGGATACGGAAGCTGTAGCCATTCTGGGGAAGGGTCGTCTGACTCTTACCGGAAGTCTGGGCGATGTAATGAAGGAATCGGCAACCGCCGCATATACTTATGTGAAGAGCCGTGCCTCTGACCTGAAGCTGAAAGAGGATTTCTGGGAAAAGCTGGACCTGCATCTTCATTTCCCGGAAGGCGCTGTACCTAAGGATGGACCTTCTGCCGGTGTAACGATTGCCACAGCCATCGCGTCTGCCGTTACGGGACGCAAGGTGCGTAGTGACACCGCTATGACCGGGGAAATCAACCTGCTGGGAGAAGTACTCCCTATCGGTGGTGTGAAGGAAAAGGTACTGGCTGCTGACCAGCTGGGAATCAAACAGGTTCTCCTTCCGGAAAAGAATCGCAAGGATCTGGAAGAAGTACCGGATGATGTAAAGAAGAGAGTGCATTTTGTATTCGTTAAGAATGCAGATGATGTGCTGAAACATGCACTGATGTAATAAATAACCAGAAGCGGTGAAGACAATTCCATAGTCTTTCACCGCTTTTTTGCAGAAGGATTATTTTATTAAGGAGGCGATAAGGATGGGAGAAATTAAGAATATAGAGAAATTTCATATATTTTCCGCGGTATATCTTGGGTCTTCCGTAAACTGGAAACAGTTCACACAGGAAGGAAAAATGGAAATTGCCTTTATAGGCCGTTCCAATGTAGGGAAATCATCACTGACCAATTCCCTTTGCGGCAACAGAAAACTGGCCCATGTAAGCCGGGAACCGGGGAAAACACGAACAATCAATTATTATGATGTGCAATCACGTAGAACCGTAGATGGGACAGAAGAAAGACAGTCATGGTTCCTAGTGGATCTGCCGGGATATGGATTTGCCAAAACCAGTGGAAAGAATGCAGAAGACTGGTCATCCTTTATAGATGATTACATCATGAATTCACCGGAACTGGCACTGATCTGTCTGCTCATTGATTCCCGCCATCCCGATCTGGATATTGATGAAAAAGCCTATGCGTGGCTTGGCACTTCCGGAGTACCTGTACTGGTCATAGGGACCAAGGGAGATAAGCTGAAGGCCAGTGAAAAGCAGCAGAACCGCCGGAAACTGGCTTCCAATTATCCGTCAGTGTATCCACCGGTCATTTATTCCTCCCTCAAGGGGACCGGAAAGGGTGAGGTGCTCCATATTATTGAATCCATTGTATGCAGGTGATAACTATGAAACGATGGGAACTTTTACTTGCCGGACTCCTCTTATGCTCGTTTCCGGTAAGTGCCTATAATGTATTCGCGCCCAACAGCTTTGAAGATGTGCAGCCTGACTCTTATGCGTATCAGACGCTCAGGGATATGTGCGGACAGGGAAAGATTCCGGGCTATTCCGCTTCCTTTTTTGACAGTGGCCGGAAAATAAGCAGATATGAACTGGCCGGGGTGTTGCAGAGCGCGCTGAAGGAGGGTAAGGATTTATCTTCTAAAGATAAAGAGGCACTGCAGCGGCTGAAAAAGGAATATGCCCGGGAGCTGGAAGCGAGAGGATACAAAGAGGACAAACCCAGACAGGACCCGGTACTGGAAATTCACGGAGATGCAAGACTCCGGGAAATCAAAGGGGAGGGGGCGGATGCACGTCTTCGAACCCAGGTGACCTGGCATCTGTCTGGAAATACCAGTGTACAGAGACAGGAAACGGTGGAATGACCTGCAGACATCAGATGATGTGTCTGACAAAGCGCGTCAGACCATCCGACTGGGACCAGAACATGCTGGTCTTCTGATAACCCCTGTGGACAAAATAAAATCCGGAAAGGATCTGATGGTTATTTCAGATTCTTTCCGGATTTTTTAGGAACAGATACTTACTGATTCTGAGAGAATATCTTACTTAGTGTTAAAAGCAGGAATTACACTGCCGTTATACTTCTTGAGGATAAATTCCTTGGCTTCTTCACTGTTAAGCGCCTTGATGAGCTTCTGGAGTTCCGGACGCTTTTCATCACCCTTGCGGACAGCCACGATATTAACGTATGGGGAGTTTTTGCCTTCGGTGAGGATAGCTTTCTTTGGATCCAGCTTAGCGTCCAGTGCGAAGTTCATGTTAACAACAGCTGCGTCTGCATCTTCCAGAGCTCTTGGAACCTGAGGAGCTTCCAGTTCACTGAATTTGAAGTGGTGCGGGTTGGAGGCAATATCCTTAGGAGTAGAGGTAAGGGAAGCGCTGTCCTTCAGTTTAATCAGACCGGCACTCTGGAGCAGGAGGAGCGCGCGTCCTTCATTGGTCGGATCGTTAGGAACAGCAATTAATGCGCCGTCTTTAAGATCCTTGATATCCTTAACCTTGTTGGAGTATACGGACATAGGTTCAATATGAACGCCGCCCAGAGATACCAGGTCAAGGCCTCTGTCTTTGTTGAATTCATCCAGATATGGCTGGTGCTGGAAATAGTTGGCATCCAGGCTGCCATCATTCAGTGCCAGATTCGGCTGAACATAATCGTTGAATTCAACAACCTGAAGGTTTACACCTTCCTTAGCCAGCTGATCCTTTACCGCGTTAAGGATTTCCGCATGCGGGGATGGGGAAGCACCGACTTTAATGGTTACCGCCTTATCAGAAGATGCCGGAGCGGAATCGCTGCCGCCGCAGGCTGTGAGAAGACCAGCGCAAAGGGCACCGGCACAGAGAATGGTTAAGAGTTTAGCAGATCTTTTCATAATTCATATCCTCCTTGAATTTCGATTGGGTTGTTGGTTCTGTGTTATGTGAATAGGATAGCAGAGTTCACTGATTTTGAAAAATAACGCTTTTACATGATTTAATATAGTTTGAATGCATATCTGAATCATAAACATAACGTCAGAACATATTAACTGAAATCTATATAATCAGAAGGTTTGCCCGGTGTCATAAACTCCTATATAATAAACAGGGTTAATAATTATAACGATAAATGGAATTTCCATTGAGATAAAGGAGAAGAAATGACGGGTTCTGTTTTTACAAAGCCATATACGTCGGCACACAATATTGTTAGCCTGTTGTATGCTGTCGTATTTTTATTGCCTTTTACCCATTTGTTTTATGTTCCGCTGGTGATAGCGCTTCTGTTGGCCCTGTGGCGTGTTAGGGAGCACGGAAAACAGGAACTGCGGATTGGCTCTCTGCGGCAGGCAGGAGCGGCTTTTCTGCTCTGCTCTTTCCTGTCGGTGATTAATTCACCGGATAAGCTGTTCTCTCTGTTTAACTGGTGCTTTCTTCCGCTCATGTACGCGGTCCTGTACATACTGATTGTGACCTACGCGGACAGCCGGGACATACGGAAGAATCTGATGCTGTCCTTTTTTGCGGGCGCGGTACTGGTGATGGTATATGGCGTATGGCAGTATACACATATTGTCGATATGGCAACGGATATGGCGGCTCACCACTGGGTGGACGCCTCCCGGTTCCCCATGCTGTACCGCCGGTTTTATTCCACTCTGGAAAATCCGAACCTGTGTGCTACGTATCTGCTTATGATGACCAGTTACAGTGGAGCCTTCTTCCTGTTTGAGAAAAGGAGACGGCAGAAGGGGCTGCTTCTTCTGCTGACGATGGGGCTGGTTGTCTGCCTGGCGCTCACCTATTCCCGGGGGGCCTGGATCAGTCTGCTGTTTATTTTGGTGGTATACGGTCTGGAGTATGATAAACGTCTTTTTGCCCTGCTCCTTCTGGTTCCGGTGATTCTGTTCTTTTATCAGGGACAGGTGGCGGTACGATTCTTATCTCTGTTTTCCGCCCAGGATACATCCATTGGCATGCGGTTTACCATGTGGAGAAATACCCTTCGCATGATCAGTGACCACCCGCTGCTTGGCTGTGGATGGGGTGCTTATTATCTGGTCTATCCGGATTATGATCTGCTTATCCGGAGGGCGGGAGTCACTATTTTCCATGCCCACAATATGTATCTGTCTGTTATGGCGAATGTGGGGATTCCCGGAGCTATTGCTTATTTCTGGTTTTATTTTGGTCATATCCGCTATGCCTGGAGAATCTACAGAAAATCGCAGGATACCTTTTATAAGGCCATAGGGCTGGGGACCATTGCGGCGATTACAGCGGTGGCTGTGAACGGAATCGGGGATTATACGCTGTCCAGCATCGCGGTGTCCATGTGTTTCTGGGCTTTAATGGCTATTGGGATGTCTTCCTACGAAAACAGACTGGAGACGGACAACCGCTGATATCATGAGCCGGCCTGAGGGCCGGCTTTTCATTATCACGTGGTGTTAATACAAGGTGAAATGTGTTATAATAATGGCCGATATATCTGGTTAGATAAAATAAAGATTGATATAAAGTAAGTTCATTGAAAACTGCCTTGTGAGGCAGGACAGGTAATGGAGGTACAGATATGGCATCTGTTGATGAAAAGATTAATCTCCTTCATCAGAAGCTGGAACATATTCAGCAGATGGGCGGGGAAAAACAGGTGGAAAGACAGCATTCCCGGGGAAAACTGACAGCCCGCGAACGTTTACATTTGTTATTTGATGAAAATTCCTTTGTCGAAACCGGAGCTCTGAGAAAACATAACTGTCATTATTTCGGACAGGAAAAGAAGGATATTCCGGCAGATGGCGTAGTAACAGGCTATGGTACAGTGGATGGCCGTCTGGTCTTTGCCTTCGCTCAGGATTTTACGGTCAGCGGCGGCTCCCTTGGGGAAGCCCATGCGGCAAAGATTGTTGAACTGCAGAAAATGGCCATGAAGGTAGGTGCTCCGATAATCGGAATGAATGATTCCGGCGGAGCACGTATTCAGGAAGGGGTAGCGGCCCTTTCCGGATTCGGTGATATGTTTATGCAGAATACCCTGGCTTCCGGGGTTATTCCGCAGATTTGTGCCATTATGGGGCCATGTGCCGGCGGTGCAGTTTATTCTCCGGCACTGATGGATTTTGTTTACATGGTTAAGGGAACCAGCCGGATGTTCCTCACCGGACCAAAGGTAGTTGAATCCGTAACCGGAGAACAGATCAGTGCGGAAGACCTCGGTGGCGCCATGACCCATAACAGCATTTCCGGCGTTTCCCAGTTTGCCGCGGAAGATGATGAAGACTGCATTCGTCAGATACGCTATCTTCTTTCTTTCCTCCCGGGAAACAATATGGAAGATGCTCCGGTAGTGGATACCGGTGATGATCCGGCACGTACCGATCCGGCACTGGACCATATTATTCCGGATGAAGCCAACATGGCCTACGACATGTATGACATCATAAAATCCCTGGTGGATAACGGGGAATATTATGAAGTATTGAAGCACTGGGCTAAGAATGCCATTACCGCGTTTGCCCGAATGGATGGTCAGACCGTAGGTGTTGTAGCCAACCAGCCGAAGATGATGGCCGGATGCCTGGACTATAACGCATCCGACAAGATTGCGCGTTTTGTACGCTTCTGCGACTGCTTCAATATTCCGTTGGTAACCCTTGTGGATGTACCAGGTTTCCTGCCGGGAAGTCAGCAGGAACATGCCGGGGTTATCCGTCATGGGGCAAAGATTCTTTATGCATACTGCGAAGCAACCGTTCCGAAGATTACCGTAGTTACCCGTAAGGCTTATGGCGGCGCCTACATCGGTATGTGCTGCCGTCAGCTGGGCGCTGATCAGGTATTTGCATGGCCTTCTGCGGAAATTGCTGTTATGGGTGCCGAAGGGGCAGCCCGCATTATTTTCAGAAAGAATACGCCGGAAGAACGGGAAAAGCTTACGGAAGAATACAAACAGAACTTCGCTTCCCCGTATCAGGCAGCGGAACTGGGATATGTAGATGCCGTCATTGATCCGCAGAATACCAGACCATATATTATCAATGCGCTGAAGATGCTTGCCAGCAAGCATGAAGTACATCCATCAAAGAAACATGGAAGCATGCCTCTCTGATTAATTAGCGAAGAAAGGATGGATGTCAATGAATACAATAATCATGCTTGTCAGTGTACTTAATGCCGCCGTGGCACTGATAGCGCTGTATATGTTCAGCCGGATGCTCAATATATTAAAGTCCATGGCTGAACGGGCCGATAAGCCGGCTGATCCGCCAAAGGTGGAAGTCAATGTTCCGCCGAGTGAACCGGTGGTCAATGTGAAGGCGGAGCAGCCAGTTCTTCTTTCGGAATTTAAGGCTGTAGTGGATCAGGCGGTAAGATCCGCGGTTAAGGAAGCGGTTCGAACCGCTGTGAAAGAAGCCTCTGTACCGCAGAGACCGGCTGTTGTCAGGAAGAGCGTGCTTCCTGTACACACTCCGGCCCCGGTTATTAACGGACCCCATAGAAGGGAAACCGTCAATAATGCGCCTGCTCCGGAAGTAGTGGCTGCCATAACCGCGGCGATTGCGGCGATGGGAATTAAAGGGAAAGTGGTTTCTATCCGTCCCCGTACATCGGAACGCTGGAAGAATGCCGGCAGAATAGAAAGTATTTCCGGTGCCAACCGGTTTTAAGCATATAGCAGCAGGGAACTAACCTGTAACAAGTCATAGCAGGAGGAAATAATGAAAAGATTTTCTGTAAAAGTAAATGGTCAGGTATATGAGGTAGAAGTTACAGAGCTGAAATCCGGAGAATCCGCTCCGGCAGCGGCTTATACCGCACCGGCATACAGCCACGCGGCGCCGGCTCCGGCAGCTGCGGCTCCGCTGGCAACCGGGATTGTGCACCCGCAGCCAACAACATACAAGGCTCCGGCGGTAAAACATCATTCCGCAGCGGTAGAAAGAATTATGAAGCAGGCAGCGGCCGGCAAGAGTGAACCGGAAGCTCCTATCGCTCCAGGCGGTTTTGTGGTCAAAGCGCCAATGCCAGGTAAGATTACATTCATGAGTGCTAAAGAAGGGGCCAAAGTAAAGAAGGGCGACGAACTGATGGTGCTGGAAGCCATGAAGATGGGCAATTCCATTACCGCTCCTGTATCCGGAGTTATCAAGTCTGTTAATGTCAAGGAAGGCGACACCGTACTGGGCAAGCAGACTCTGCTGGTTATTGGTGAATAAACGATACCGGCGGACAGGGGGACTGTCAGGGCGTTAACCAAAAAAACGTAGAAAATCAGGACATGTTTATGCACGGACATGTCCTGATTTTTTTAAAAGAAGATATGGAAAAGGGCAGAGGCACATTCTGTTTACCGGAATATTTCATATTTTTACATTTTACCGTACCTGGATATGATACAATGTGATGACAGGACAAAATCTGGGCATAGAGGAAAGGAGAGCCTGATGAAACGTTATTTCTTTTTTGATATTGATGGTACATTAACTTCACCACTTACCGCCTGTGTGCCTGAAGATACCAAAGAAGCAATCCGGCAGCTGCAGGCAAAAGGTAATTTTGTGGCGCTGGCTACCGGCCGTCTGCAGTGTGATGCGTATCATATCGCGCAGCAGCTGGGGATACGTTCCGTTGTATCTGATGGCGGGAATGGGCTGACTATCGACGGGCAGCTTATTTATCATAGAAGTCTCCCCCTGGATGCCTGCTATGCCTTTCTGGACAATCTGGACGACAGCCAGTATCCCTGGGCCATTACCATTGACAATAAGATGGAAAAAAACAGCAGGGATTCCCGCTATATGGACAGGACCGGAGATTCCTATTACCGGAACATCATTCAGGCGGATTTTGACTATCGTACCAGTTCACAGATATTCAAGATGTTTGTTGACTGCCCAAAAGAGGAAGAAGGGCAGATTGAGTTTCATGGGCTCCGGCACGTGCGGTTTAAACGGGATATCCTGCTGATTGAGCCCACAGCCAAGGAAAACGGAATATTTGAAATCTTAAAACGGGAACAGGCCTCAGATGATTCGGTGGTTGTCTTCGGAGATGGCATGAATGACTGTTCCATGTTCAGACTAGAATGGTTCAGCGTGGCCATGGGAAACGCCAATCCTCTGCTTAAAGCGAAAGCCAGCTATGTTACAGACGATGTGGATAAGAATGGTTTATCCAACGCGCTTCGACGCTTTGGCTGGATTGATTGAAATGGGCCGGGAAAGGCCCTTTTTATATGAGTGGAATGTATCCTGAAATCCAGACAGGAGGTAAGGAATCAGACAAACCCCGGGAAATACCTGGAGACACGCAGAGTGGGCAGGTCAGCTTTGTAAATTGCAGGCAGAAAGGAATTAGCCATAGTATGGATAATAAACAGGTACTGATTGAAGTCAGTCATCTGACACATATATATGAAACAGAAGGGGAAGCTCCCTTTTATGCATTGCGAGATGTATCATTGCAAATTAACAAGGGAGATTTTGTGGCCGTTATCGGGACAAATGGGTCCGGTAAATCTACATTGGCCCGACATCTGGATGCCATTCTGCTTCCTTCGGAAGGGGATGTCCTTGTGGATGGCCTGTCTGTAAAAAATCCGGATGATGTCTGGAAAATCCGTCAGAAGGTGGGAATGGTTTTTCAGAACCCGGATAATCAGCTGGTGGCATCTATTGTAGAAGATGATGTAGCATTTGGTCCGGAAAATCTCGGTGTGCCCCGGGAAGAAATTATTGCACGGGTTGCTGATTCCCTGAAAAAGGTGGGCATGGAGTCATACCGCAAACATTCTCCGTCCATGCTTTCAGGTGGGCAGAAGCAGCGTATAGCCATTGCGGGTGTTCTTGCCATGCATCCGGAATGTATAGTTCTGGATGAACCTACAGCCATGCTGGATCCATCCGGAAGAAAAGAAGTTATGGAAACTATTCATCGTCTGAATAAGGAAATGGGGATTACCATTGTCCTCATCACTCATTTTATGGAAGAAGCGGTAACCGCGAATCGGGTTGTGGTAATTCATAAGGGACAGATTACCGCCGATGGAACTCCGGAAGACGTATTCTCCAAAGTGGAGGACATGAAAGCCGGTGGACTGGATGTTCCGGTCCCTACAGAACTTTCCTATAGACTGGCACAGCTGGGGCTGCCGATTCGGGGAGATTGTATGACCAATAAAGAACTGGGAGAAGAGCTATGTCAATTCGTGTTGAAAAAGTAAACTATATATACGGAAAAGGAACTCCTTATGAAAGGAAAGCACTGGATGGAGTGAATCTGGAAATTCATAAAGGGGAGTTTGTCGGAATTATAGGGCATACGGGCAGCGGCAAGTCCACTCTGGTACAGCACCTTAATGGTCTGCTGCATCCTTCTGAAGGACGGGTTACCGTGGATGGTGTGGACCTGGCCGGAAAGGATAAGGAAACTATTGCGAAAAGACACTCCGTGGGGATGGTATTTCAGTATCCGGAACAGCAGCTGTTTGAGGAAACCGTAAAAAAAGATATTGCCTTTGGACCGACCAATATGGGGCTTGATGAAGGCAATGTGGAAAGACGGGTACGGCAGGCTATGGAATTCGTCAGGCTGGATTATAATACCTATGCAGAACGGTCACCATTCCGGCTGTCCGGCGGTCAGCAGCGACGAGTGGCTATCGCAGGGGTTATTGCTATGCATCCCGATTTCCTGATTATGGATGAACCGTCTGCCGGGCTGGATCCAGTGGGACGTATGGAAATATTTTCCAGGGTAAAGGAATGGTTTGAGAAAAAATATTTCTCGGTTATTCTGGTTACCCATAATATGGATGATATCGCCCGCCTGGCGACACGTTTGCTGGTCATGCATAATGGACGGGTGGCTATGGATGGAAAACCTATGGATATATTCCTGAACCATCGGAAGGAGCTCCAGGCGTGCGGAGTGGATGTCCCACCGCTTACCGATACGTTGCTTTACCTTAAGAATCAGGGGATTCCGGTTCCCGAAACTGCACGTACCGTGCAGGAAGCGGCAGAAAAAATGGTGGATATGTTGAAAGGAGATACTCATGCTGACTGATATTACACTGGGGCAGTATTACCCGGGAAACGCCTTTCTTCACCGGATGGATCCACGGGCAAAGATTATATGTACCATGATTTTTATCACGGCGATATTTATTGCTGAATCTTTCTGGTCATATCTTCTGGTTACTGCTTTTTTGCTTATGACCATTTCCGTATCGGGAGTTCCCATAAAACTGATAGTAAAGGCGATAAAGCCATTGTGGTTCATCCTGGTATTTACATTTATTATTCATCTGTTTACAACACCGGGGACGACGTTGTTTTATGCAGGGATAATTCATATTACCCGCGAAGGCATTATTCGTGGTACCTATATGACACTGCGGCTGGTTTACCTGATTGCCTTTTCGTCTTTGCTTACTTACACTACCAGTCCGATTGTATTGACAGATGGCATAGAGGCGCTTCTTACCCCGTGGAAACGGTTTGGTGTTCCGGCCCATGAACTGGCTATGATGATGTCTATTGCGCTTCGCTTTATTCCTACACTTCTGGAAGAAACAGACCGTATTATGAAAGCACAGGCATCCCGTGGTGCAGATTTTACTACAGGAAATTTGATGCACAGGGCCAAAAGTATGATTCCGGTGCTGGTGCCGCTGTTTATTTCCGCATTCCGTCGTGCCGATGAACTGGCTACTGCCATGGAAGCCAGATGTTACCGGGGTGGTGAAGGCAGGACAAAGATGCACCAGCTTCAATATACGGGGCGGGATAGCATTGGATTTGCGGCAGTTGTGGCAGTTACTGCACTATTGATTGGAATGCGCATAATGAGCTGAAAATAAGGATGTTATGAAAAGAAATATATGGATTACCGTTTCCTATGAGGGGACAGCCTATGCAGGGTTTCAACGACAGCCGGTCGCTATGACTGTACAGAAGGCTATTGAAGAGGCATTGCTGCAGATTACCGGGGTATCGACTACACTGTATTTCGTGGCGCGTACTGATGCAGGGGTACATGCCTGGGGGCAGGAATGCACATTCTATACAGAATCCCGTGTACCGGGAGATAAGTTTAAATATGCATTGAATGCCATTTTGCCACGGGATATCCGTGTCCGTGAAAGCCGGGAGGCAGCTGAAGATTTTTCCGTAAGACGTATGAATTATGGAAAAACGTATGCCTACAATATATGGCAGGACAGGGATATTTCTCCTTTTATGCGGCGGTATGCATGGGTACTGGGGAGAGAACTGAATGTGGAAAAGATGCGGGCAGCGGCCGCTGTACTGGTGGGGCGCCATGATTTTACTTCGTTCAGGGGCAATAATTCTGTGCCATCGGACCCGGTAAGGAATCTTATGGATATACGTGTAGAGCCGGAAGGAAGGCTTATTCGTATCTATGTTACAGGTGAAGGATTTCTATATCATATGGTACGGAATATTGCCGGCGCTCTGGCTGATGCCGGCCAGGGGAAGCTTTCACCTGAGGATTTAGTGAATATACTGAAAGCCAGAGACAGAAGAAAACTTGGCGTTACAGCACCAGCAGAGGGACTTTGCCTGCTGCAGGTATATTTTGAACCGATTACCGGGGAAAGCATAGATAAAACAGTGGAGGAATCCGTTATGCCCTGGGGAATGACGGCCAGATGAATCTGGGGCATCGAAATGGGAAGCGGAATATTCCGTTATGAATGAGTGATAGTTCTAAGCAAAGACTGTGAAAAATGAGAAATTATTTTTTACAGTCTTTTTTTGCAGGTAACCAGGAAGATTTTGGACGATTGCATTAGTTTGTAGTATAATTGAAATGCGATATTCGAACGATATAAACGATTGATTAAATGATACGTGAGGGATTATGACTTGTAAAAACAGAATAGAACAGGCAGCCAGGGAATTGTTCCAACGTGAAGGCTATGAAGGCACTTCATTAAGAAATATTGCCAGAGAGGCACACGTAGGCGTTTCTTCTATTATCTATCATTTCAAAAGTAAGGCGGATTTATATAAGGCACTGTTTCCGGACCAGGCGGGGGAGAAACGGGAGTCAGTACGTAAAAAGATAGAGAAAGAGGCTAAGAGGATGTTTGCCCGTCATGGATATGATGGGGTATCTATACGGGATATTGCACATCAGGCGGGAGTCAACAGCGCATCTATTTCTTATTACTTTGGAAGCAAGGGGGAGCTGTACCGGCAGAGTCTGAACAGTGGAAGAAAATTGGTAGATGATTTTTTCGGACAGATAAAAAAATCCCATAAAGGGCCACGGGAAAAGCTTTTCTTATTTGAAAATTTTTTTGAAGACTTTGCGGAAAGAGAGCCGGAGCAGATGCATATATTTTTCTGGGAACAGCTGCATCCAACCGACATATTCAGTGAGGAAATGATGGTCCGCTGTGTTAATGTGGTGGATGTAATTACCACAGCCATTCAGGAAGGAATGGACAGTGGTGAATTCAGGAAAGATATTAATCCCGTAGAAGCAGGCATCGCCTGGTTGGGGATGGTTATTTACTATTTTGTGGTGAATGATCTCAGGCAGAATTTTCACGTAGGGGCATCGGTTACAGTGAAAAGTTACATGCAGGAAGCATTTGATATTTTTATAAGAGGGATAGAAAACAGGCCGGTGGAACAAAACGGATTGACAGAGGAGGAAGATAAATGAATGGCTGGAAAAAAGCGATAATATTGACCATGCTGGGAACCATGATCGTGGTATCCGGGTGTGGGACGCAGAAAGAGGAGGCGGTCAGTGCCCCTGTGGTCAAAACTATGATTGTCGGAGAAGCAGATAAGGAAGGAAATGCCACATTTTCCGGTACTGTTCATGGATATTATGAATCTCCGCTTGGATTTCAGGTAGGCGGCAGGATAACGCAGAGGTATGTATCTGCAGGTGACCGTGTATCGGCAGGACAGCCGTTGTTTAAGGTCGATTCCAAGGATGCAGAAGAAGCGACAGCACAGGCACAGAGTGAGGTTATTTCGGCGAAAGCTCAGTATAAGCTGGCCAAATCCACGTTATCCAGATATCAGAAGCTTCACAGTGAAGCGGCAATCAGCGATCTGGCTATGGATCAAACACAGAACCAGTATGAACTGGCAGAAGCACAGCTTAATCAGGCCAACGCTTCTCTGGGGCGCGCCGTAAATAACCTTGGTTTTACCACACTTAAGGCAGATAGAAACGGCATCGTCGGAAGCACAATGTATGAAGTGGGGCAGGTAGTAGCTGCAGGTACTCCGGTAGCGCTGATTGTAGATGATTCCCGGCTCGATGTGCATATTTCATTTACAGAGAAACAGAGAGGGCAATATTCCGTGGGTATGCCATGTACGGTTACCTTCTGGGCACTTCCAGGCGTGGAGGTACAGGGAATTATCAGGGAGATTGCAGCAGCTCCCAATCAGTCTACAGGAACGTATGATGCTAAGGTGACATTACAGAACGTACCGAAAACGGTTTCTGTAGGTATGACAGCCGAAGTAAGGTTTACACCGGAAAACAGTCAGGGGGGAATCAGTATTCCGCTTACAGCGATTGCCACACAGACAGACAAACCCTCAGTATGGGTGGTAGTGAATAAACGTGCAAAGCTCATTCCGGTGGAAGTTGGGCAATATGGAGAAGACAGCGTTCAGGTTATATCCGGACTGAAAAAAGGGGACTGCGTAATCACTGCAGGCGGGCGCCGTCTCTCTGAAGGAGAAGAGGTACGTATATGAAGAAAATGAATCTGGCTGAATGGGCCATAAAAAATCAGCAGATTGTATTCTTCTTTGTCATTTCCATCATTATTGGCGGACTGTGGTCCTATATGACACTGGGGCGCAGCGAAGACCCGAATTTCACTATACGGGAAATGGTGGTAGCTGCTGCCTGGCCGGGGGCATCGGCAAAGGAGGTGGAGGAACAGGTAACAGATCCGCTGGAAAAGGCATTACAGAATACAAGAGGGCTTGACTACATCAAGTCTTTTACCCATGATGGGAAAACCGTTCTCTATATCGATCTGAAAGATGATGTTGATAAGTCAGTCATTCAGACGCGGTGGCATGAAGTCCGCAATATGGTTAACGATGAATGGGCTAATCTTCCCGCGGGAGTTAAAGGGCCGTACATTAATGACCGGTTTGATGATGTGTATGGCTCCATTTATGCGGTAACCGGGGATGGTTTCAGTTATGAAGAAAAAAGAAAATATGCAGAAGATATAAGACAGGAACTTCTCCAGGTACCGGATGTGCAAAGTGTCAAGCTGCTGGGAGTACAGGAGCAGATGATCTATGTAGAAATGGATCAGAATAAACTGGCGGAAATGGGAATCAGCCCATCGGATATTTACCGGATAATCCAGCAGCAGGGGACCATGATTCCCTCCGGTATGATTCACACCGATTCCCGGAATGTGGCCATCCGTGTGGAAGGTCTTCTGGATAATACAGAGGCACTGGAAAATATTCCTATCCATGTGGGAGAAAGGAATTTCCACCTGGGAGATGTGGCTTCTGTAACACAGACATATACCGATCCGGAAAGCTCCCTTATGTACTTTGACGGCAAACCGGCCGTTGGAATTGCCATTTCCATGAAAGATGGGGGCAATGTACTTATACTGGGAAAAAATCTGCAGGCGAAAGTGGATGCCATGCAGAAAAATCTGCCGGTAGGGCTGAATATTTCACTTGTGGCTGATCAGCCGAAAGTGGTAAATAATTCTATTGGGGAATTTACAGAAGCGCTGGTGGAAGCACTTATTATCGTTATGGCGGCAAGTCTGTTTTCCCTGGGCCTTAGAAGCGGTATGGTTCTGGCTATGTGTGTTCCTGTGGTTGTGTGCTCATCCTTCCTGTTTATGAAGATTAAGGGGATAGATCTCCACATCGTATCGCTGGGGTCTATGATTGTATCTCTTGGCCTTCTGGTAGATGATGCCATTATCGTTATTGAAATGATGCAGGTAAAACTGGAGCATGGTGCAGGAAGAATGGAAGCGGCAGAAGGAGCATACAAGGCATGTGCCGCACCTATGCTGGCAGGTACTCTTATCACGGCATCAGGGTTTATTCCGGTAGCACTTGCGGAAGGGCAGACAACAGAGTATACAAACTCTCTGTTCTGGGTTATTGCCTCTACGCTGATACTTTCCTGGATTGCTTCCATATTTGTATCTCCTGTTCTTGGCTATCGATTCATAAAACTTGGGAAGACATCGCCATGGAAGCATAAACTGCACGATATATCCTATGCATTTTTCTACCGGGCTATTAAGGGGGCCATACATCATCGTAAGAAGATGATTGCAGGGACATTAGCACTCTTTATAATTTCGCTGCTGACCTACCCGATAATCAATCAGGAGTTTTTCCCTACATCAGTACGACCGGAGGTTATTCTGGATGTAAATCTGCCGTCTGGAGCCTCTATTGCTGATACTAAACGAGTTATGGCCGGTGTGGCTGAATCACTTTATGGAGATAAGAGAGTTTCTTCATTTGCTACGTATATAGGGGATACGGCTCCGCGCTTCATACTTCTTTTCAATCCGCAGGCAGCAGAGGATGATCATGGACAGATGGTTATTGTGGCCACGGATACGACAGCCAGGGATGAACTGAAAGAAGAACTTACCCGGTTTATGGCAGAGAAATATCCGGAAGCGCAGGCACATATTCGATACATCACGACCGGACCGCCGGCAGAATATCCGATTATGCTCAGACTTCGCGGGGATAATGAAGAGGATACTATCCGATATGCAGAAGAAGCACTGGCTATTATGAAAAAGAATCATAAAGCAGTAAATGCTTCTCTTGACTGGCCGGAAGAAACGCCGATTGTGAAACTTAAGATCAATCAGGATAAGGTAAGAGAACTGGGCATAGATAATTATGCGGTATCCCAGGATCTCTATGTTAAATTGTCCGGATATAAGGTAGGGGAATCCTATCAGGGGGATCAGCTGGTACCGATTTCTTTCCGCCTGGAAGGAAACAATACCGCCCGTCTGGCTGATTTGAAATCTCTTCCAGTTCACGTAGGGAATGGACGATATGTACCGCTTGGAGACTTTGCTGATATCAGCTATGAAAATGAAACCAGTACTATCTGGCGTCGTAATGCAAAGCCCTGCATAACCCTGAGGGCTGATGTAGCGGATGGATATAAGGCGGACAGCGTGGCAAAAGAAATATATGACAAAGATTTAAAGCAGCTTCGGGAGAGCCTTCCGGAAGGATACAGTATTGAGCCGGATGGAACTCTGGAACGAAGTGAGATATCTATGAAACAGATTCTTACACCGGTTCCAATCATGATTTTCATTATTCTCACCATACTGATGTTTGAACTGAAAAATATTCCACTTATGTGTATTGCAGGCATATCCGGGCCATTGGGGCTTATCGGATGTTTTCTCACTCTGGCAATTACCCGGCAGCCTATAGGCTTCGTGGCGTTGATTGGCATGCTGGCTATTATGGGGATGGTTATCCGTAATAGTATAATTCTTCTTGATCAGATACGGCAACATCTGGAAATGGGGATGTCGCCATATAAGGCGGTAATTGACTCAGCGGTCTTGCGTTTCCGCCCCATTATGCTTACTTCATTTGCTGAAGTACTCGGTATGATTCCGCTTATCCCAAATCCATTCTGGTCACCTATGTCGGTAGCCTTCATTGGCGGGCTTGCGCTGGCAACCCCACTGGGACTGCTGTTTGTGCCGGCACTTTATGCGCAGTATTACCACGTAGAGGAAACAGGAGAAAAAGGCTCCTGGGAAAAATAACCGGCCAATCAGTGGAATAGGGCGGTAACAGGCAGGAATATGACAGTTGTTTAGAAAACCGGACGATGGTCCGGTTTTCCTGCTGACAGGGGAAAAATGAGCATGAATGGCCGCAGGAAAGTGAAAGAAAAATTCTTCTCAAAGGTAAAAAACCATGGTATAATAAATTGTATTTTCAGATAAGAAAAGGTTTAGTCTTTGTGTTATAATGACAGAGATGTATTGAGTTTTTACAGTAAACCCGAGGGGGAAATAGAACGAATGATTAGAGAAGATATCAGAAATATCGCTATCATTGCCCATGTAGACCATGGTAAGACCACATTGGTTGATGCAATGCTTAAACAGAGCCATATTTTCCGTGAAAACCAGAAGGTTGCTGAACGAGTAATGGACTCCAATCCACTTGAACGTGAAAGAGGAATTACCATTCTGGCAAAGAATACTTCCGTTATGCATAATGGGGTAAAGATTAACATTGTTGATACCCCAGGGCATGCTGATTTTGGCGGAGAAGTAGAACGAATTCTGAACATGGTTGATGGCGTTCTGCTTCTGGTTGACTCTCATGAAGGCCCAATGCCGCAGACTAAGTATGTATTACGCAAGGCACTGGAACATCATCTGAAGCCTATTGTAGTTATTAACAAGATTGACCGCCCGGATCAGCGTGTCAGCGATGTAGAAGGTGAAATCCTCGACCTGTTCATTGAACTGGAAGCTGATGATGACCAGCTGGACTTCCCGCTTATTTATGCATCTGCAAGAGATGGTATTGCCAAGTACAGCATGGATGATGACAGCAAGGATCTGACCCCTCTGTTTGAAACCATTATTAAATACTGCCCGGCTCCGGAAGGAGACGACAAGGCTCCATTTCAGTGCATTGTTACCACACTGGATGCTGATGAATATCTGGGCAAGGTAGCCATTGGACGTATCACCAGAGGCACCGCCCGCCAGGGTATGCCGGTATGCATTACTGATGGAGAAAAGACCAGAAAAGACTATCTCGGCTCTCTCTTTACATGGGTCGGTATGAAGCGTACTCCGGTACAGGAAGCTAAGATGGGTGATATTATTGCTATGGCCGGCTTCAAGAACATCACCATTGGTGAAACCGTAACTGACGCAGATCACCCAGATGCACTTCCACGCATTAAGATTGATGAACCGACTCTGTCCATGATTTTCCGTGTAAATAAGAGTCCTTTTGCTGGCCAGGAAGGCGATTTCGTAACCAGCCGTCATATCCGTGCCCGTCTGCAGAAGGAAATTGAAACGAATGTAGCACTTCGCGTAGAAGATACGGATACTTCCGATGCATTTAAGGTTTCCGGCCGTGGTGAACTTCACCTGTCCGTACTGATTGAAATGATGCGCCGTGAAGGTTTCGAACTGGAAATTTCCAAGCCGCATGTAATTTATAAGGAAATTGATGGCAAGAAGTGCGAACCAATTGAACATCTTACCGTTGAAGTTCCGCAGGAATACATGGGCGCCGTTATGGAAGGTCTTGGACCGAGACGTGCGGAAATGGTTTCTATGAATGAACTGGCTGGCTACATGCGTATGGAATTCTCTATTCCGGCCCGTGGCCTTATCGGTTTCAGAAATGAACTGCTTACCACCACCCGCGGTACAGGCATTATGTATCATGTATTTGAAGGCTATGCTCCATACAAGGGCGATATCCCGGGACGTACACGTGGTTCCTTGGTTGCTTTCGAAAATGGTACCACTACCGCTTATGGTCTGAACTCTGTTCTTGACCGTGGCGAACTCTTCATCGAACCGGGCACAGAAGTATATGAAGGTATGATTATCGGGGAAAATTCCCGTGAAAACGATATGGATGTAAATCCATGCAAGAAGAAGCACCTGACCAATACCCGTGCCGCAGCTTCCGATGAAGCTATCAGACTTCCACCATGCCGTAAGTTTACACTGGAAGGTGCACTGGAATGGATCAATGATGATGAACTGGTAGAAGTTACACCAAAGAGCATCCGTATGCGTAAGGCAGTTATTTCCAGACAGGAAAGATATAAGACTGCAAACAAGAAAAAGAACAAGTAAGTTGTAAGAAACTTATGGATATCCGGGAAGAGTTGTCTTTCCGGATATTCTTTTGCAGGGAGAGATGAGTATGAATGATTCGGGCTATGGGCAGAAACTGCTCTACCTTATAAAAAGTCTCGTCATGAGATATATTGGGGATGACGTAGGCGCACTGGCTGCGGAAACCACATATTATCTTATCCTTGGGGTGATTCCTTTCCTGATTTTTATGGTGAACAGTATTCTGTTCTTTGCTGCGCCACAGATTCATACGATTATCGGGCTGCTCCAATATCTTCCTCAGGATATGGCGGTCAGTATGGAACACAACATCTATCGCATATTGTCCCGGCGAAGCAGTATCTGGTTGATTGGTGGTTTAATTGCCGCCGTCTGGTCGGCTTCTCAGGGGGTAGACGTAATTATACGATCTATCGATAAGGTGTTCTTTACTGACAGGAATAAACAGTCATGGCTTATAGTGAAGACGAAGTCGATTGTGTTCACTCTGATGATTTCCTTTGTCATGATTCTGTCCCTTGGGCTTATGGTATTCGGTAATGGGGTGGTTTACGCACTGGACTACTTCTTTACACTGCCTCCGGTATTTCTTAAAATCTGGATGATTACCAAGTATGGCATCCCGTTTACCTGCCTGGTTATCTCGTTGTCCGTCTTTTACCGCTTTGCGCCGGAAGAAAACCATTCCTCATGGAAACTCATACTGCTGGCATCGTTTATTGTGACACTGATATGGTTAATGCTCACCGCAGGGTATGGCTATTATATTCTGCAGATTTCCCACATGGGCATCACCTATGGGTCCCTTATTGGGTTGGTCGTATTGTTTATCTGGTTCCATCTGGCATCCATTGTTATCATTATGGGTGGAGAATTTATCATGGCCTGTCATGAAGTGACAGAGTATTTCGCAGATCCTCAGGTCATTGATATGACGGACGAAAAATGAGCGGTAAAATTGCATAAGGAATTGAAAACAGCATATAATAACCTGATTTCATAAACAGTCGAAAAGGACTTTGTACTCAGCAGAGACAAAGTCCTTTTTCTGTGGGGGCTTTTTATGGGTGTCAAATAACGGACATAATCTTATCGTATTTAAGCGACAGGAATCAGCAGATTATTCAAAGTTTCTTTTATAGCGAATGTAATGCAATACATCCAGAAGTTTTTTTGCGCGGCTGATGGAGACAGCGGTGACCCTGTTTCTGTCAGCTTCAATGCTGACGCCTTAAATATAGGCGGGTCCAAAGCTGCAGATTGGGGTTTCATATTTCATCTGGCATGATGCAGCCATCTGTTCAAAGCTATAGAGAAACTCTTCTACAGGATACCGATTCTGACCGTCTTTCCGGTAATCGTTCTCGCCACCACCAACAGTAAATGGAAGAAGGAGATGTTTCCTTTTTAATGCGTTTCCTTTGGAACCATGGGCAAATACCTTTTCAAACCGGCTTTATAGACAATTTTGTTTCCAATGAAATCATTGTTCCAGGTATTACTGCGGAGGAAGTGTTTGCCAGCCTGCCGGATAATGCATATGGCCGACCTATTATGACAATGTGGACGATGTTTATTTCTACCATTATAATGGCCCGATGCTGAAGAAAGACACCTGTTTTCGATTCAAAACATTTGTTTTCCCTGTCGAAGCGCAGGTTATTGATTTTGAGAGACCCTCTCAGGGCAAGCCGGGAAGACTGGCATGGCACGGATGGGCCGAAGGCGATGCAGACCATCGTCTTGATGTAGTCCATGCCTGGTTGATTGAAGATATGCCGAAAGGAAGAGTGCGAATTCTGACTCAGGAATCACAGAAAGGGAAACCGGCGAAGGATTTATTTAATACGAACCCGGATACTATGAATATCGGCCATCAGGACTGGATTAAAGGACTGGCACGGACAGTGTTGGAATCCTGTAAAAAATAAATTAGAAGAATTAAAGGTATATAAAAGAGGTTGTGAAAAAATGATTGAATATTTTTCACAACCTCTTTGGTTATTCATCCACGGTAATGATAGGTGGTGTTTCAAGGAATTTAACTTTTGGATTTCTTTCAATAAGCCATCCGGCCTGCCATTCGTTAGGCAGGAGATAGACAGGTCTCTTCTTTACATCGTATACCACGAGGGCGTTATCAATGCCGACCAGATCTTCCGGCGGAGTATTGTTTTCCGTCCAACGTGCCGTAGTATAGGGCAGCTGTTCCAGACGGACATCGACGTTATATTCTTTCTGCAGTCTGTACTTAAGGACTTCAAATTGGAGCTGGCCTACCGCGCCGATGATGAAGGATTCCATGATATAAGGCTGGCTGTATACCTGAATGGCACCTTCCTGTGCCAGCTGGCCTACACCACGGAGGAACTGCTTGCGTTTCATACTGGAAACCGGGGAGAGGCGGCCGAACAATTCCGGAGGGAATACCGGGAAATCGCTGAAGGTGACCGGATGCTTCTTGTCGCATACCGTATCGCCTACACCCAGTTCACCGGTGTCAAAAATACCGATGATGTCGCCTGGATAAGCTTTCTCTACCGTAGTTCTTTCTGTAGCGAGGAACTGTTGTGGCTGGGAAAGACGAATCATCTTGCCGCTCTGGCGGTGAAGGACGGACATCCCTTTTTCGAAAACACCGGAACAGATACGCATAAAGGCAATACGGTCATGGTGCTTTGGATCCATATTGGCCTGAATCTTGAATACGAATCCGGAGAAAGCCGGATTTTCAGGAGAAACAGAACCTTCCAGTGTTTTACGTTCCATAGGAGGCGGAGCCAGTTCCAGGAATTTTTTTAGGAATGGTTCGACGCCGAAGTTGGTCATAGCGGAACCGAAGAACATAGGAGTAAGTTCGCCGGAAGCTACGCGCTGGGCATCAAATGGATCACCGGCTTCATCGAGCAGTTCCAGATCATCTTTAAGGGAAGAGATAATATCCGGATCCAGACGGGAAGTGATGGCCTCATCGGTGAGTTTTCCCGATACGACTTCCAGCTTTTTGGTGCCGTGGGCATTATCCTTGATGAAGAGGTGGGCAATCTCTGTTTCCCGGTCAAAAATACCGGTATAGTTTCCGTTGATGCCGATAGGCCAGTTCATCGGGCAGGAGCGGATGCCAAGCACATCTTCAATATCAGCCATGAGGTCAAATGGATTTTTACCAAAGTGATCAATCTTGTTGACAAAGGTGAAAATCGGAATGCCCCGGGAAGAGCAGACCTTAAACAGTTTCTTGGTCTGTGCTTCCACACCTTTGGCTACGTCGATAACCATGACAGCACTGTCCACGGCCATCAGAGTACGGTATGTATCTTCGGAAAAGTCAGCATGCCCTGGAGTATCCAGAATATTTACACGGCATCCATTATAGTCAAAATTTAAAACGGAGCTGGTTACTGAAATACCACGCTGTTTTTCAATTTCCATCCAGTCGGAAACCGCATACCGGGAAGTCTTTCTGGCTTTTACTGAGCCGGCCAGATGAATGGCTCCCCCGTAAAGAAGCAGTTTTTCTGTCAATGTCGTCTTGCCGGCATCTGGATGGGAGATGATGGCAAATGTACGGCGACGCTTGATTTCGTCAAGAACAGTCATTATACACCTCATATAAAAACACAATATTCTTTATTATACAAAATCTAATAGCTAAATTCCAATTCTGAAGCCGTAATTGTTCAGAAATGCTAGAAAATAGGTGATAAAAAAGGTATAATTGAGAGAAACGACAAAAATAGGAAGAGAATCTTTTTTCCTGAAATGGAGGAGTGAGAATGGCCAGAAGAAAAGGGCAGAAATGCTGGGAAGGAATTCATCGGGATGGGTGGCTGGCGCTGTATGGAGATGCAACGGTCATGACGGATCTGATGATGGAAATCTTCGCCTGCCTGTATCACTCCCCGGACAGAACAGACAATGCCAAGCATATAGCGCAGATACTTAATATGGAATATCGTGCGCTGAACGCAGCGGTAGGCTGGGCAGGGAATAAGATAAAGGATATATGTGAGGCCGAGCGCAAGGCGGATGCCGCTTCACAGAAGAACCATATCCTCGTATCCGGAGATGAACCTCAGCCAGACATGTCCCCATGGGAATATGTCTTTAATGGGATAGAGGATGAGGATGGTACCTATCTCTGGATTATGAAAGAGGCGGCAGCGGACGCTTTCCGCGAAATGGAAGAGGCAAATCTTATGGCAGATGTGGGGATACGGGACATCCTTTCCCGGGATATATCATCCTACGGCAGAGAAGGCAGCCTCTTTTCTCAGACACCGGATCAGACCATCGCACTCATCCGGGAATGGATAGAAGAACGGGACCGGTTCACCCGCAAATCACTGACAGAACACGCGCAGTGTACAGTATGCGGACTGTCACGCCTTTCCCTTCTCTGCGCCGTTCCTTATGGGGAAGTGGAGAAAAGGCAGAAGGGACTTCTGTTCTGTCCTACCCATGCCGCGCTTTTTGCTTCTCATCTTATTTCATACAGCGACAGGGGAAAGTTACTGGTATCCAGCAGGCTGAGTGAGGATGAGAAAAAAATTATGGGACTCGAAGATGGGGCTAAAGCCCGTAATCCATTCAGCCGGAGGCGGATGACTCTTCATCGTAGAATATTTAATAAGGAAGGAAAAGAAAAATGATTTTATCTGGGAGAGAAATTGAGCGTCACCTTGGACATGAAATAAGCATTGAACCATTTGTTAAAAGCAGACTGAATCCGAACAGCTATAATCTGACACTGGCAGATGAACTGATGGTTTATGATAATCATGAACTGGATATGAAAAAAGAAAACACCGGACATCTGATTAAGATTCCGAAAGAAGGGTATCTGCTTAAGCCGAACACTCTTTATCTGGGACGTACCCATGAATATACCCGTACGGATTGTTTTGTCCCCATGCTGGAAGGTCGCTCATCCATTGGACGTCTGGGGCTGTTTATCCATGTAACGGCCGGATTTGGCGATGTGGGATTTAATGGATACTGGACACTGGAAATGTTCTGTGTACAGCCTATCCGTATTTATGCCGGCGTAGAAATCTGCCAGATTTATTTCCATACTGTTCTGGGAGAAGCGGATAAGTATACTCATGGCAAGTATCAGAACAATAAGGGAATCCAGCCAAGCCTTCTGTACAAGGATTTCGAAAAAAAATAAAAATTTCTTCATGATATATGAATAGTCTGGAATGCCGACTATCATTGAAAAAAATTGGGGTACAGGAATTTTTCTGTACCCCATACAGAGGTAAGATTTATAAGTATAGCCTTTACAGGGGTTAAAAAAGATTGTATAATACAGTTAATTTAATAGATATGGCATTGCAATGAAGCAAGCAGCAGGTATAAGGATATGCCTTGCTGCTTTTTTGTTTCCGCTGTTGGTATCTGTTGAACAAGTAAATCACTATTATGATAAGGAGGCAGTTTTTATGAACAAGGTATTGAAGAGATGCATTATTGCAGGTCTTTCCTGTGCAGCTGGAGCCGCATTATTGGCTGGATGTGGTGGCGGAGACAAACAGTTTCTGAATATCGCCACCGGTGGTACCGCAGGGACATATTATCCGTTAGGCGGTGCTGTAGCAGAGATTCTTAATCAGAACATTGAAAACATGAACGCCAGCGCACAGTCTACCGGTGCCTCCGTAGCCAACATCAACATGTTGAAGGATGGATCCGTAGATCTGGCATTTGTGCAGAATGATATTGCTTATTATGCGTATAATGGCAAGGAAATGTTTGAAGGAAAGAAAGTCGACTCTATCCGTGGGCTGGCTGCTCTGTATCCGGAAACTATTCAGTTCGTAACTACTGCAGATTCTGGCATTAAGAATATTTCAGATCTGCGCGGTAAAAAGGTTGCAGTAGGTGCATCTGGTTCTGGGGCGGAAGCAAATGCCCGTCAGATTCTGGCAGCATATGGTCTTACTTACAATGACATCAAGCCACAGTATCTGTCTTTCGGCGAAGCGTCGGATGCATTGAAGGATGGCAATGTAGATTGCGGTATTGTAGTTGCTGGATATCCAACAGCAGCTATTCAGGATTTGTCTGCTACCAAGTCTGCACGGATTGTTGAAATCGACCCGAAGATTCAGGATGCGCTGATTGCGAAGTATCCATATTACACCAAGATGACTATTCCGGCAGGCACCTATAAGAATCAGACAGCACCGGTTGATACGGTAGCTGTTAAGTGTGTACTTGTAGGTACGGATAAGATCAGTGATGACCTGGGGGCTCAGATTGTCAAGGCTATTTATGGGCACCTGGATCGTATGAAGGCCGCACATGCAGTAGGGAAGTATATTACCAAGGACACAGCAATGGATGGCATGTCTATTCCAATGAATAAGGGAGCAGAAGGTTTCTTCAAGTCCTGATTTATGGCAATGAATGAAAGCCAAAAATAAAGAAGGAAACGGGCTTTCCTGAAAAGCCCGTTTCTGTCTTCTTAAGGAGATGACGCTGATGAAAAAAGCCGTGGCGGCATTTGGTGTAGCCTGTGTAGCGGTACTTCTGTATATCCTGCATCTGCCGTTTATTTTTGGACAGACAGCCACAGGTTTTATCTTTATCCAAAGAGCATATGCGCATATGCCGGTCACTCTGGCTTACAGGCACTCCGTGATGAAGACACCCATCGAGGAAAATCTGTATGTTAACAATGCGGTGAATGGGCTGGTCCTTAAATCAACAAAATACCAGTCCTTAGGTGTAGGATTACCCTTCCTGGCCAGCGATGGACAATTCCGACAGGAAGGACCCTGGTTCATAATGGATAACATGAATCGCCAATATCCTACACTTTCACTACGCAATGGAGTGAGTAACAATGGAGTGATTCGAGTAGGGAATAAATCCTATACACTAACGGAATATATGCCGTTGGAATCGGAATTATATGTTTACGTATGTCCTCTATATCAGGGGTTGTTTAAAGAAAAAACTTTCAGATAGTAATAGGAGTTGAATAAAATGGATGAAAAGCATGTGGACGATTCCGTGAACACAAAGTCCATAAATGAAAAGCTTAAGAGTCTGGATAAGGAATCGGCTACCGTGGAGTATACCGGTATATGGGGAAAGCTGATTGCCGCTTTGTGTATTTGTTTTTCCCTGTTTCAGATTTATACCGGTTTCTTTGGTGCATTTGATGCCATGATTCAGCGCTGTGTTCATCTGAGTTTTGGTATATCCCTGGTATTCCTTCTTTGTCCAACCAGGAAGGAATGGATTAAGGGAGGAAGGGTGAACCCTCTGGATCTGGGGCTGGCTATTCTTTCTGCCATTCCGCCGATTTACATTCTGGTGAATTATCAGAGCCTTATTCTTCGTGCAGGGACGGTGACTACCACAGACTTTGTCATTGGCCTTCTGGGAATTGTAATGGTATTGGAAGCAGCAAGACGTATTGTGGGGACGTCCATTGTAGCGGTAGTCCTCTTGTTCCTGGCTTACGGATATTTTGGCCCATATATGCCGGGACCGCTTGCACATCGTGGGCTGACTATGGAACAGATGGTAAGTCACCTGTTCTACACCACAGAAGGGGTATTTGGTATTCCGCTAGGAGTATCTTCCACCTTTATCTTCCTGTTCATTCTGTTTGGTGCTTATCTTGAAAAGACAGGTCTGGGCAAATTCTTCATTGATATTGCCAATGCCATTGCCGGATGGGCATCTGGTGGACCGGCAAAGGTTGCCGTTATTTCCAGTGCTCTGCAGGGAACTATTTCCGGGTCTTCTGTAGCCAATGTAGTAGGCTCTGGATCATTTACTATCCCGATGATGAAAAAGCTGGGATACAAGAAAGACTTTGCAGGGGCGGTAGAAGCGGCTGCTTCAACCGGGGGACAGATTATGCCACCAATTATGGGGGCTGCTGCATTCCTGATGGCAGAATTTGTCGGTGTGCCGTATATGGAAGTTGTTAAGGCAGCTATAGTTCCGGCAATTCTCTATTTTATCGGTGTATTTTTGGGCGTTCATTTCGAAGCCAAGAAAGAAAACCTGGTAGGTACACCCAGAAGTAAACTTCCATCAGCTTCTGCCATTATGCATGAAGAAGGTCACCTGGCGATTCCGCTTTTGGCTATTATTGGGCTGCTGGCCTCCGGATATACGCCAATGAAGGCAGCACTGGCTGGTATTGTCATTTCCATTGCTACCGCAATGCTTCGGGAAAATACGCGAATGACTTTCCGGGATATTGTAGATGGATTGATTAAGGGTGCCAGAGGTGCGCTGGGTGTACTTATGGCCTGTGCGGCAGCAGGGATGATTATCGGTATTGTAACCAAGACCGGGGTAGGTCTCAAGCTGGCTTCAGTTCTGGTAGGAATGGCCAATGGTAATGAAATCGTATTGCTCTTCTGTACTATGCTTACTTCCCTGATTCTGGGGATGGGCGTACCAACGACAGCAAATTACGTTATTACTTCTACCATTGCAGCACCGGCACTTATTGGGATGGGAGTACCGATTCTGGCTGCGCATATGTTCGTATTTTATTTCGGTATTATTGCGGATATCACACCGCCGGTGGCATTGGCAGCCTACGCAGGAGCTGCAATTTCCGGAGGAGATCCATTAAAGACAGGGGTCAATGCCTCTAAGCTGGGGATTGCTGCATTCATTGTTCCGTATGTGTTTGTCCTTTCACCGGCATTGCTGGGCATTAATGCATCAGCAGGTCAGATTGTTATGACTACGATTACTGCACTTATCGGCATGATTGGGATAAGCAGTGCTATGATTGGATATCTGTACAGACGGCTGAATGCGATTGAACGTCTTATCATTTTTGCTGCAGGACTTTGTCTGATTGACCCTGAATCCTTTACGGATCTGGTAGGCATTGTTGTTATGGTTGCGGTTGTCCTCTTCCAGTATATGCGGGAAAGAAAAGCTGCAAGATAAGTAAGCATAAAAGAAAGGCTCTGACATATATCGTCAGGGCCTTTTTAATTCAAAAACCGCCAGTATGACCTGGCGGTTTAATGATGCAATCAGGCAGATGATTTATTTATGTTTGTCTGCAGATTTCTTTTTCTTTTCCTCCGGGTGGGGGAGAAGGTGATGGGCATCGGCTGGATGAATCAGCGGTTCGTCCCATATGTGTCCAAGATGTTTTCTTAGTTTTTCTACCATATCCGGTATATGTACCGGGCTGGTCTTCCGTATAGCGGGGGTAAGCACCGGCAGGCGGCCAGGCAGGATTTCCAGGTCAATCGGGAACCTGGGGCCCTTGTCACCATCCACATTAGTCCAGAGCTCCACATCCTTATCTATGCCTTCTAGTGAGATATGGGCTTTTTTTACACCGATAACTGTGAGAAGATCTTCTCCCATCTGCTGACCGGTAAATAGAAGCGGCGCCTGGCGAATAGTCCGCAGCCAGGCAAAATTTCTGAAAAGAGCCAGTTTAATCATACCGGAGTGACGCTCTTCTTCCGGTATGAGATTGCGGAAACTGCCTGCAGAATCCGTGAGCATACCGGCAATGAGCGGTGATGTAGTCTGGATAACTGTGCCGTTTTCCTCTTCAATGCGAAAATGATAGGATTTCTGCTTTGGAAAAATCTGAACCGCTTTCATAAAATAAGCCATAGAACCAAAAAGAGTTTTTTCTTTGATGGTTACCTGGCTCATAGCTTCCGGAAGAAGTCCGGCGGCTACAATGTTAATAAAATACTGATCATTGATTTTTCCTACATCTATGGGAGTGATGACTGCGTTTTCGAATGTACGGATAGCGCCCTTGGGTGAGCGGGGTATTCCCAGCGCACGCGCCAGGTCATTAACCGTACCAAATGGTACAAAGCCAAAAGCAGAGCGGCTTTGTACAGGAACCATACCATTAATGACTTCGTTAATGGTCCCATCGCCGCCCATGCAGATTACATCTCGATTCTGTTCGGCCGCCTGACGTGCAAAATTGCGGGCATCACCGGCTTTATTAGTTAACCTGATGATGATATCGTCATAAGTTTTGGCCAGAACGGAATTAAGAAGTGGTATATATCTGGGAGCCCGTTCTTTTCCTGATGTAGGATTTACAATCATGGTACAAGTGGTATTGCGTTCCATGAGATGCCCCTTTCCTGAAAATTCTTTTATTTATTATACCTGACTTCCCGTAAGTATACAAAACATTCAGCTGTGGAACCTGGCACGAAATAAAAAGCTAAGAAAATATTTTTTTTCATAAGGCTATTGACATAGAAAAATAGAAACATTATTATATATCCAACCAACGCAAGACAAGCAAAACAGACAGAAGCGGAGAACGAGAAAAATCAGTTGTGCATACAATCGCAGAGAGTTGACAGTTTGGTGAAAGTCAATATTGTATCATCTGATTTATCACTCGGGAGCTCTTTTTCTGAAGATAGTAAGAAAAAGCGTAGTTCACGTTACGAACGGGAGATGCTAAAGCATTTCTTTAAGTAATAAAGCAAAGTGGTACCGCGCACAGCGCCTTTGATTCGGACTTCCGAATGCAGAGGCGTTTTTTGTTGGTTAATACTTGTCAGTAGTTTTTCTGAGAGGAGAAAAGTATTATGAAAACATGGAAAAAAGGTTTGGCAGCTATGGCGGCTGCAGCACTGCTGGCAGGAGTATTTGCAGGTTGTGGCAACAGCAATTCTGATGAAGCAGCAGGTTCAGGCAATACCGTTAAATTTGGGTTTATTACCGCTTATACCGGCCCAGGCGCTGCCTATGGTCAGGCAATGAAGGATGGTGTGGATCTGGCCGTTGATGAAATTAATAAGGATCCAAATACTAAGTATAAGATTGATTTGGTTACTTATGATACCAAGCTTAATAAGACAGAAGCCGTTAATGCTATGAAGAAGGCGATCGAAGAAGATAAGGTTCTGGCAGTACAGGGCCCAATGACTTCCGGGGAAATGTTTGCCGCAGGTCCGATTGCGCAGCAGTCTGGCGTAGTGGCTTTTGGTACCGGTACAACTGCACCGGGAATTACTGATCTCGGAAACTTCATTTTCCGTAATGCAATCCCAGGCAAACTTGGTATTCCGATTACCGTAGAAAAGGCACATCAGAAGTTCGGTTTTAAGAAGGTTGCTATTCTGTATTCCAACAATAATGACCAGATGGTAGGGGAACATCAGATTTATACAGACCTCTTTAAGAAGATGGGCCTTGATGTAGTGGCCGATGAAACTTTTGCTGATAAGGATACCGATTTCTCCGCTCAGCTTACCAAGATTCAGCAGGCAAATCCAGATGTTATCTGTGTAGCCGGCCTTTATCAGGAATCAGCATTGATTGCCAAGAAGGCGCGCGAAATGGGGATGAATCAGCCGATTATCGGTGGTAACGGATTTAACAGCCCGGCATATATCAAGCAGGCAGGAGCAGCGGCTGATGGCAGCCTGGTAGCTACTCCATGGAATCCGGAAAGCAATACAGCTAAAGCTAAGCATTTTATCGAAGCGTTCAAGGCTAAGTATGGCCATGAACCGGATCAGTTTGCAGCACAGGCTTATGATGCTATGTATCTTATGCATGATGCAGCAGAAAAGGCAGGGACTACTACTGACCGCAAGAAGTTCCGTGATACCCTGGCTGGAATCAAGGGCTTTGAGGGCGCTACTGGTAAGTTTGAATTTGACGCCAACCGTGACCCGAAGATGGACCTCACTGTTCTTCAGGTTAAGGATGGCAAGTGGGTTCCGCTCGCTTAACTGATTGGTAATCCATGAATCTCAGTTAGCAGGAAAGGAAGAAATTGCAGATTAATTCTGTTGTTTCTTCCTTTTTCTTATGGTGAGAAGAAAAGAAGAAACAGGTAGCAGATGATATAATGAAACGAATAGATACCTGGAGGGTTACAGCCTATGAACAAAAAGAAAATCATTATCATAACAACCGGTGGCACGATTGCCATGAAGAAAGATGGAGTCACAGGAGCGCTGGTACCGGCGCTGTCCGGGGAAGCACTGATTGACACCGTTCCCGGCATTGATGATGGCGCCCATATAGAAGTAAGAGAATTCTCCAATATCCCCAGTGAATATATGACTCTGGACAGGATGGGGGCGCTTGCTGCCTTTATTGAAAGTCTGGATACTGATGAGGTAGATGGTTATGTGATTACCCATGGTACAGATACTATGGAAGAAACAGCATTTTTCCTTAATCATACGGTTCATCTGAATAAGCCTGTCTGTCTTACCGGTGCGATGCGAAGTGCGGCAGCGGCTGGTACGGATGGACCTGGAAATATTCTGGCAGCGGTTCGGGCGGCATGTTGTGACAATCTGTACGGCATGGGGGTCCTGGTGGTTATGAATGACCGGGTTTATCTGGCAGATGATGTTGTGAAATCCCATGCCACGGCGACAGATGCATTTACATCCGCTTCTTTCGGACCTGTTGGTTTTGTAAGCGGGGATAAGGTAGTCGTCAGAAAGTGCAGCCAGAAACGATGGATAGGGAATGTACAGGATCTGAATGCCCGAGTGTGGATTGTACGCTGTGGAGCTGGTATGGATGACTCACTGCTGGCGGGAGTTCTAGCAGCTGGTGTTGATGGCCTGATTGTAGAAGGGTTTGGCTGTGGTAATGTTCCACTGGGAATGGCCAGTGCATTAAAAACTATGGTAAAGAAAGGTATCCCCGTGATTCTGACATCAAGAACCGGTCATGGCTATGTAGAACGGGAATATGGAGGAGAAGGGGGAACAGCAGCCCTGGAAGATGCCGGTATTATTTCTGCAGGAGGGCTTAGTTCCCAGAAAGCCAGAATCCTCCTTATTCTGGCCATGGGCAATCATCTGTCCAGCCGTCAGATTTCTGCAAGACTTAGCGAAATTCAGTAATTTGCAGCAAGAAGAATTTCTAATAAAAATTAGCCTTGACATTTAATGGATGAAAAGTTATACTAAACAAGTCAGTTGGACCTGACGTAACTGAATAATTACGATAGTATCGTAAAATCATCCATATGGAGAGGTGTCCGAGTGGTTGAAGGTGCATGATTGGAAATCATGTTTACGGTGATAAGCCGTAACGGGGGTTCGAATCCCCCTCTCTCCGCCAAACAGAAGAGCTCGTCGAATACGACGGGCTCTTTTATTTTGCTTATTTTGTTCGATGTAGTTTATCCAGTTGACTGTGAAACAGGATTGCTCAGATTGGAAAAGGTAAAGGCTGTAGTCAATCTGGGTATTGAAAATAAAGGGGCAAACTTACAGGTGATCGGATGTCCATATGAAAAAAGGGGATGCATCCCCTTTAGCGGGTGTGCATCCCCTTTCAGATTTCATCGGCCAGTTCGTAAATCAGTTGTCTGCTCTTTTCCCATCCCAGACAGGGGTCAGTTATGGATTTTCCATAAACACCGCCTCCAATAGGCTGGCATCCATCTTCAATATAACTTTCAATCATCAGTCCTTTGACCATTTCCTGCAGCTCGGGCGATTCATGTCGGCTCAGCATAACATCTTTTGCGATACGTATCTGTTCGTAATATTTTTTGCCTGAATTGGCATGATTACAGTCCACAATAATGGCCGGATTGGTGAGTCTGCGTTCTTTGTAAGAAGCGGTAAGGCGCTGCAGATGTTCATAATGATAATTGGGTGAACTGTTCCCGAATTTATCCACATAGCCGCGAAGGATAGCGTGAGCAAACGGGTTTCCGGTGGTTTCCACTTCCCATCCCCGGAAGATGAAACGCTGTTCATGCTGCGCGGCGGCAATGGAGTTAAGAAGTACGGATAAATCTCCGGAGGTAGGGTTCTTCATCCCTACGGGCAGACTTACGCCGCTGGCAATCATGCGGTGCAACTGGTCTTCCACAGACCGGGCTCCTATGGCGGCATAGGATAAAATATCGGCCAGGTACAGATAGGTCTCCGGATATAGAATTTCATCGGCACAGGTAAATCCGGTTTCCTTGATAATGCGTGTGTTCATTTCTCTGACTGCAATGATGCCTGCAATCAGGTTTTCTTTCTTAGATGGATTTGGCTGATGGAGCATGCCTTTATAGCCGATACCGATGGTTCTTGGCTTATTGGTGTAGACACGGGGAATAATGAACAGTTTGTCGGCTACTTCATCACGCACCCTGGCCAGGCGATGCATGTAATCCAGCACAGAATCCTCGTTGTCAGCTGAGCATGGACCGATAATCAGAAGCATACGCGAATCTTTTCCGGAAAGAATATTTTGAATTTCTTTGTCCCGGTCAGCTTTAATCCGGCGAAGGTCTGATGAAAGCGGGAACATTTCCTGCAATTCAAAAGGTGAAGGCAGGGCTTTTATAAATGTCATATTTGCAGGCATGTTTATATACTCCTTTCACTTAACCAGGTGGCGAACGATGGACTATGGACGCCCGCTTGAGAAATATACAGCTTTGCTCTATTATAGCAATTTCGCCAAGGGAATATATGGACAATATTATAAAAAAGTGATAGCATAACTGACAGGCGATGGGGTTCGCCTTAAACGCAAAATGCTGATGACTCCTGCTTTTTAGCAGGGGTCTTTTTATTTTTTGAGTTTTTAGTTTTTGATACAGGACAGGAGAGAAGAACATGACGTTAATCTATGTGGCGGTAGCGGCAGGTGGAGCCTTTGGCTCCGTTTTAAGATACGTGATAACACAGGTAGCTGCACAGGTACTGGGAACCGGATGGCCATATGGAACCTGGATGGTGAATGCGGCAGGATCGCTTTTAATTGGGGCAATGTCAGTTATACTGAGCCGTTATGCAGATAATCCAGCCCTCGCAGCTTTTTTTATTACCGGTTTTCTAGGCGGGTTTACTACCTTTTCTTCAGTCATGAATGAAACTATGCAGTATATGATGTCAGGATTGTGGCTGGAAGCATTCTGCTATTTGGGGATGGAGTTAGGTTGTGGATTGTTTATGGTGTTTGCCGGCATCATGATTGCCCGGACCATATTCTAGAGGATGGAATAGAGAGGAAAACATGCAACCGGCAGTCCAGAAAAAAGGTTGCCATATATCAGAACATATCTCAGTACACTGTAAGAGATACGAATGTGTTAGGGGACAGATAAGTGTAAAACGCAGGGGCAGAATGCACAGACCGTGCGTAGATCTGTTGCAAACGGATACATAGCAGGCGATTTCGAAACCTACATGTTCAACGGCTCAGAGCAGCTGTCCGTAATGGATGTCATGGATCGGGAGTGAAAAGTAATAGAGGAATCCGCTCTTTTATCAGACGCAGGAGGCTGTCAGACAAGATAGCCTCTTTTTATTGTGCTTATGTTGCTGCTCCGATGTTCTACCATATGACTCTGATAAGCAGTGATATCTTTTGTATGTCGGCATAAATGATGCTTATTCTGCGAATCAGTGAGATAAATCGTGGGCAATCCAACATGTGAAAGTGGATGTTTGTGTGATGCCAACTGATACTGATGGTATATGAATATTGACATCTGTTTGACTACAATTCAAGAGTTCCCGATGATTCACCGGTTCGTCTGCTCAATACAGTTTTAGAGGAGTTGGATTATACAGAACTGCTGTGTCGCTATTCTTCCTGTGGAAGAAAAACCAGGCTGGACCCGGTAACCATCTTTAAAATCATAGTGTATGTCATGTCGGAAGGCATTTATTCTACCCGTGAGATGGTGGAACCATGCAGAAAGAACATGGAATATATCTGGCTTATGAATAGCATGTATGTCCCAAGCCATATGGTTTTCGGACGTTTCTTCCAGCATATTCCGGAATAGGTCCTGCACAGATCGTCTGCACAGCTTGTCCGAAAAATCTTTGGCCTGGAAGGCATTGCCCCTGACGAGTTATACATTGATGGGACCAAGATAGAAGCCAATGCCAACCGTTATACCTCTGTCTGGAAGAAGAGTGTACAGCGGAGACTGGCCCGGTGCCAGGAGAAACTAAAGAAGATACATCAGATGGCACAGGAGGTTTTAGGCCTGGACATTTCTTCTCTGGATATGGAAGATATGCTGACAAAGCTGTCCGAAGTACGCCGGGAAGAAGATATTTCCTTTGTATATGGACCAGGACATCGTAAACATCCCCTGCAGAGATTGTGGGAAGAATGTATCGCCATAAATGAAAAGAGGCAGGAATACGAGACCGACCTGCAGATTCTGGGGAGGCGTAACAGCTATTCCAAAACCGACCGGGATGCCACGTTTATGCGAATGAAGGATGACTATCTGCAGAATGGTCAGCTGAAGCCGGCATACAACATTCAGGCCGCCGTGAGTAGTGAATATGTAGTGGATATTGGGATTTTTCCAAATCCTGCCGATATATTGCACTTCCGCCCTTCCTGCAGCAGATAGGGACCTTGCATCCGGGCCAATTTAAGAGGATTGTGACAGATGCCGGATATGAAGGCGAAAGCAACTATAAATTTCTCCTCGAAAATGGATATGTCTCCTACATTCATCCCAAAAATGCGGAGCAGAAAAAGAAAAGGTCCTTCCGCACAGATATTGGAAGAATGGAAAACATGACCTATATAGAAAGCGAAGACTATTTCATCTGTGCTAAAGGGAGTCATTTAAAGAAACAATATGAACGCCGGCAGGTCCGTGCAGACGGATATATCCAGACAACCAGTGTGTACGAATGCGAAAAGTGTAACTACTGCAGATATAAAAAGCAATGCCAGAAAAAGGGAAACCAATCCGGGAAAAAACGCCTTTATGTATGCTGGGGACTGCAAAACTGCAGAGCCGAAAATGAAATGCGGATGAATTCTCCGGAAGGTCATCGGCTCCGAGTAAATCGGAGCATTCAGGTGGAAGGATGGTTTGGAAATCTGAAACAGGACTATGGTTACCGAAGAATCCGTCGAAGAGGAAAGGAAAATGTCCTTAAGGAACTGCTTCTGATTGGAATGGGCGCTAATGTGCGCAAACTGCATAACCGGATACAAAGCGGACGGATCGGGATAACCAGATTTGAATTAAAAGAAGCGTAAAATTTAGGGAGCCTTATAAAGTAGTTTTAACATGCAACAATTACATAGAATTGTGAAAATCCTTTGGAGAATAGAGCCAAAGGATAAAATTTTGTTCAGCAAAAAAGAGCTGTAACGAATAATCAGGTATTAAAACTCTCATTTCGTTACAGCCCCGGAAAGTAGAATGCTGTATGTTGGAACAGAGGAAAGAATGCTGTTGTACGAAATG
>OHAG01000125.1_pt1 | contig 69064 bp, 55 predicted proteins | sample 1577081 | NCBI WGS metagenome assembly OHAG01 (sample SAMEA3541513, study PRJEB24748) | human gut metagenome | biome: human gut; feature: human-associated habitat; material: faeces | place: China | collected 2012
GGATGCGTCAGTCCATGAAAGGATGCTTGTGACTTCCAGTCATGAGAGGCTTCACTGGTGTTCCCAGGAAACACCTCCTTCGGGGCAACGGTAGAAAAAAACAGGACTGTTTTTTGCAGTCCTGTATGGAAAAATCATATTTTGCTGGTGCGCGCATGCGCTCACAGAGATGCGGGCGTCTGTCGCATGATGAGCAATGCCATTTGTTTTTGCCGTCTGTTAGTGGTCCAGTTCGTCACCGGCATCCCTTTGGAATTCCGGATTTTTGTTTCCTTCCGTGTCAAGATCCATGGCATTTAATTCATCGATCAGAGACACGGACTGGTCTTTTCCGTGCCCGGACAGGCATTCCTGTCTGGCAGCTTCGGCATCAAACCATGACAGATCCTGTTCCTTCCCGTGGCCCGGACCGTATGCCGCGGATGCCTTTACGGTATTCTCAAACCGTCTGATTTCCGCCTGCACGGTCTGCATCTGGGAAATGGTGAGTTGTTTTTCGAGTGCAAACAGGCTTAAGTTTCCGTAGATTCGGTTTTCGCAGGCAATGGAACAGTTTTTGAGATTGCCATCATAAGAGTCATTCACCAGCCAGACTTCACCCAGCCCTTCGATCCGGCATGGGAAATAGTCTTGTTCCCTGAGGTCAACATTGGATTTCCGATCCACCTCCACCTGGATGCCGTCTTTCAAAATGGTTTTTGTATTGTGGCACTGGGCCATTTCGGACGGATCCAAAAATTTGCAGACATGCCCCTTTTCATCCCTTGCAACATACCCGACGACCTGTCTGGGATCTAAGTAACCACTGGAAATGTTCGGATTTTCATCCGTGAGGCATATTACAGTACCTCGCATATGCTTATATTCCTCCAGGGCGGACGCGTATAACAGGTGGATGAATCCATTTGTTGTCATGGTAAACTTCGTGGCGGTATATCCAAGTTCCGGAAGCTCATCCAAACCGTGTCCCTGTGCCGGTACTGCAAGCCCATGGTTGGCAATAGAGGCTAAGTCACCGCCATCAATGGATAATCCGGTCCGGTGCGCCCAGATCTGTTTGTGGTCTGCTTTTGCGTTTATAAAAATGTCTTCCAGCTGTTTCCCGACTGCATAAGGGATCCGTCTGCCTGTCTGTTGGCACTCCTTTTCAAACATCCGGATAGCCTCTCTGTCCGCTTTCCCAGCACACATGCGATCTGGAATGTGGTACCAGCCGTCTTTGGAACTGTCCGTCACGGAAATTTCTTCCGCTACGGCTTTCGCCTCCCTGTCCCCATTTTCCGCTCTGATGAAAGGGTATCCGGCGCCATAAGCCCCCTCCCACTCTTTGTCGAAGTTCTCCTTTTGACGGTTTACGGAATTTCTTAGGATCTTCCGGAGCGTTTCTCCGGCTGTCTGGTCAGCAACCGGAAGATGGAAGCGCTCTGTCCGCTCCGATTGTCTGGATAACTGCTCATATGCGTTGATTCGCTTTGTTAAGTCACACAAGAATGCTGTTTGGTTGTACTCGTATGGTTTTAGCAGATTCCGGTACGGGAACCGTAGCATATACTGACCTCCCTTTTTGTTTTTCTTTCCTTCATCAGTATGTATCACCCCATCCGTTCGTCTCTGGGCAAAAAAAAGAGCATCGCCAAACGGCGGTGCTCTTCATGGTTTGTTATGTTTCGTTCGGGTCTGCTTCTAACTGCGGTCATTCGCTTACAGAGATTTCGCTCTGTTGCTTGCAATAGCATGTCGCTTTTACAAACACGTTCTCACGATGACTGTCATATTTTTTGTTACTGTAGACTCCGCCAAAGGAATCCAAATACTGGTCACCGGCCTTTGATTTTGTAATGAATATGAACCGGCGGTCAGGTTCAAAATCCGAAGCACCAGCTTCGGACAGGCTTCCTTTTATGTAGTCACTTGCGATAATCAGCTCACAGCCCATTTCTTTTGCTTTCTCCGAGACGAACCGGATCAGTGCTGCTTCCAGTTCCACTCTGCCGTTTCCCTGCACTCCGGAATAACAGCGTTCCAGGAACAGTACTGGGGTTTCGATTACCGGCTCTTCCGTTATTTCCTGTTTCTCATGCTCTTCGGTCACGTCCGTGAATTTCAGTACGCTGTCCTGATCCACAACCCGGTTTACGGTTTTCGTTAAACGGATTACGGCGCGGCCGACAATACTGCCGTTTTTCTTGACATACACGATCTTTTTGTTGCCGTCAAAATAAGCCAGCAGGCATTCCCGGTACTTCCCGTCGATGTAATTCATGCAGGTCCTTGTCGGGACGGCACCCATTTTCATGATGCCATTAAAGGAAGTGTCCTCGTACACGGTGAAATCGGAGATCTGGCTGCTTTGGTCCGTTGTCCATGCATGGAGCATGGATCCCGGGATCCGCATGCAACACTCCTTCTCCAGATCTGTATATCGAAGCTCCGGGAGCTTTCCGGACATGGCTGCTTTTAAGACTACCTTAAACGGTGACGCGATGATTGATCGTGTCAGGTATTCTTTTGCGTACTGTCCGCTTCCGTCTAAGAAAAACCGCTCCACATGTTCGTTGTGTTCATCATAAAACTCATCTGGGAGTTCCAATGATGCTTTCACAGACTGGACGGTTTCATCTTTTAACAGAAATTGCCGCATGCCGTCTTTTAGTCCGTTTTTATAAAGTTCCGGATTTTCGATGGCAAAAATACATTCCGTTTCCGTTGTCGCTTCCTCAAAGGCTTTTTCTGCCTCTGCTGATACACAGATCGCTTTTGCAGCCAGCCTCATGGATACTGGTATCCGGAATAGCATGTTTGCCGCCGTCGGAAGGTCGTAACGCATCAACACTGTCGCCGCATTCCTCGCTTCGGCGCTTGACATATCATGATCATAATACCTTGCGAACTGCGACATCCTGCGGCAAGCCGTTTCCGACCGCATCTTGCTAAGAAGTGCGAAGAACATTTCCAGTTCATTGCGATACTCCTTTGCATTCGTGCAGATCTTGTGGATGGTACTTAATTCCTGACATGTGTATGGCGGACGCTTTTTGTATTTTTCACCGAATTCCAGGATATCATCCGTATATTTTGCAATGACATCCAGGACTTGATTCTTTGCTATGGCATTGATGTCTTTTGCACTCCACGCATTTAAGTATACGAACATTCTGACTGGTTCCTGGTACTCCTGAAGATATCCCACTGTTTCTTCGGCTAACTGATTTTCCTTTAGATAGCGAAGGACTGTTTTCTGGTTCTTTACAATCGCATCGGTTATGAAGTCACTACCGGCAAATTCCTCGTCATCAAGGGAAACTGATGGAATACGGGCCTCCCATGTTCCGGAAAAAACTTCGCGTCCACAGATATTCAGTAAAATGGATACCAGTGGCCGGGCTAACAGGCGGTCCAATTCTTCCGGTGTATGCCCCTGCACGAACCGGTCAAGGCATCGCAGAAAATGAGGCTCGCCACCGCCATATGCGAAAAGACACAGCAATCTGGCAGTCTGAGTTGTATCTGTGATGTTCCATCGTTCCAGATAACTGATTGCTGTTTCCGGGGCATCTTGCGCAGCTGCCATATTGACCAATGAATATGCACTCATTTTCTCCCTGAGTTTCTTGTTGCAGAGAATCCAGTTAAAATACTGCGCAGCACTCGGATGATTTGTGATCGCCATCGCTATTGAGTGCTGTGTGTTTCTATAAGGGATCGTGCGGATTGCGGGAGTAAAAAGTAATGTCCGATAGAATTCCGCGATCTCATCGTTTGTCTTTTCTGGATAAATGGAAAATAAGATGCTTTCATCTAATCGAGTCATCACTATTTTTTTACGCCAGTATTCCTGGCGCATGACTTTGAGGATTTCATCTGGTGTGAAGTAACACATTAAAAAGAAAATATTCTTTATCGCGTCTTTATCGTTCATTTCCGCATATCCAGACAGTTCTTCCCAGAATGGATCCATATCTTTTGAAAACCAAGCCGTAAGGTGCTCCTTACCGCCTTCATAAAGCCGGCAGAATTCCGATAATTCCTCGGTGATACAATTCTTATCGGGGAACCACGCGAGCAGTTTGAGACTGCGCGGCGTACCACAGAACAGATCCAGCAGCCCTAAGACACTCTTTTGGTAGTCAGCGCCGAACCCGGAGCCGATATGAAGCGTTCTCAGATATACCTTGTGAGCACTCAGGATGCGGATGACGCTGGACAGACGCCGCAGACCGTGTGTCTGTTCGCACTTTAGCAACCACGCATTCATCCACGATGGTACCTGATACGGATAATAACCATATCTCCAGTTGGATCGGACCTGTCCATCATGTTCTTCGCGATCCTGGTCCTTATTTGTTGCCTGCCATGCGATGGCAAATTTCGTTCTTTCTATAATCTTTTCCATTTTTTCTCCTTTGTTGTTTTCTGCTCTATGATCTTTCTGTCTCCGCATCATCCACAGCCCGCCATTCGGCATCTGTCATCTGCTGGATCCGTTTCGCAAGGATCTGTAAAAAATACGAATCTTTACAGGCTTTTGCTATCGATGTCATACTGTCTGCATATTCAAAAACATTGCACCCATGGAGTCTCATGGACTGATAAAGCGTCTCATCCAGTATGCCGGAATTACCGGTCATGCGGACATTTGTGTTTTTGAGGATTTTTAAGATTGTTATATCCCTTCCGCCCCGACGGTAAACATAGTCGTAATGCGTGAAAAAGGCTTTCGGGTTTGTTAACAACTTCATGACCGCTTTTTCTGTTTCCTGCTGCAGATCCTGAAGTTCTTCCAGTTCTTTGGCTATGGTCTTTATTTCTTCCTCTTTGTTTAAGTAATCGGTAAATTCCTGCTTCGAAAGAAGATTTTTAAGGACTGCATTTTTTTGGACGGGAAAAACATCCTGACGTAATAGTGTTTCAGCCAGATCTTTTGCCGTTTCTGTGCTCATATAATCCGCAAATGCAATATCGTTCTTTAGCATGTGTTCATAAAGCTTCAGTAAGTTTAATGGCTGATTCTGGTAAACAGAATCGGCATACAGCTCAAATAAGCCCATCCGTTCTGTCTTTGTCAATGGCTCTTTCTCGTTATTGCGCATTGCAGCGAAGAACTCAGCGGGGTATTCGGTAAAGACGTCATCTGGCAGCGTGCGGGAAGTTTCCTGGTAACGTTTCAATAAGACGCGAAGCGTCCAGTTATCCAGTCTTGATAAGGACTGTGCACAGCGCCAAAACTCCTCAAAGGCTTCTGTCTCATACTGTACAAGCCCGGCCTGGATAAATGCAGGAGTATCGGGTCCGGCATACTGGATGCATGCCTTTAATTTTGTCTCTTCATTTACTTCTACGCCATTCTGCTGCATGGTCCAGACGATCAAGCTGAGGGCTGCTTTTAATACTTCCGCTTTACGGCCTGACTTTTCGTCTGCCTTTGACGACGCATCATAAATCGCGGCCTGCAATAATTCATATCGGTCATATTCGGTCACTGCCAGCCATCGGTTCCGGTTTTCTGTCGCAAGACAATCAAATTTTAAGATTCCAAGGAATGACATGAATCCTTTTTTGTAGGTTTCACATACCATTTTCTGGTAAAGAAACATCCAGTTTTCTTCCGTCAGTTTCGGCTGCTCATACCGGTCCGTCTGGATCATCTGAACGAAATCCCGCATCTTGGAATATCCATTGATTTTAGGCTTTAATTCACGATCGCACGTCTGGAGTAACAGTTCCTTTTCTATTTCCGTATAGGGTGCTGCCTCATCATCACCGGAACATATCAGGTTCTGGATGAAAGATGCGTCGATCTTTTGCAGGATCGCATCGGATAACCGGGCGCGATTTGCCAACTTTGCGTTCAGATACCGGATCTGGCGCAGAGAAAAATACTTGCGTAACCTGCGGGCGCCATCGGACTGATTCGTCACGTTCTTTTCCTGAAGAAGCCGCATATCAAGGATTTTTCGGTTCTTCGTCCGTAGGATTCCCTTTGTCAGGAGTCCGAGGATACGCTGTACTTTTTTCAGATCCTCCGGAGACCACACATCTATGCTTTCCACGAAAGCCTCAAGCGCTTCTTGGAAGATCATCGCAAAGTCAGGGAAGATCTCTACAAGCTCGATCATGTCCTGACAGCTCAGGTGACCATCTGCCGCCATAGCTGTAATGCGTTCCAAGCTAATCTGCTGCTTCCTGGCGTCTAACGCAGGAAGGCGACCAGATTTACTGCCGTAAACCCTGTACGCATATTCCAATGCCTCCATGAAAACATCAGTTTCGGATTCCGCCTGGATACACGCAAACAATCGCTGGTACTGGTCATCATTGATAAAATCCCGGAATAACGATTCTACCGAATCCTTCGCATTGCATGCAATGATATAGCACATCTGGTGTAAATCATTTTTGTTCACGCCTGCCATACGGATCTGGTCGATAAGCTCGCCCAGGTACTTACTGTCACAGACACCATAACGGGCCGCAACTTTTAATTGTTCTTTCTGTTTTTCGTTCATTTTTCCTTCCTCCATTTCTTACATTTCGTATTTACGGTATCAGTATGGAAATCTGTTCCCGAAAAAATGGAAGAATATACGCATGGTGGCTGCAACGTATCCGGATGATGGAGCGTTCCGGCTGACGTGCTGGATGGCTGACGTGCCTTAGAATGCAAAAAACACCCCGGTAAGCATATCTGTCTGCTTATCCAGGGTGTTGTTTCGCATCATAGAAGCGACCGACGCGGTAGATCAGTCGGTGTGTTTGTTATCGGTTGTTCCAAGAGGTGATGCCTCGATTTGGCTTTGGATCCCGGTTTCCCGGATGGCTTTCGCCCATGTTTCTCCGGTAGCCACCAGAAAATCGATGCCAAGCATGCCCAGGGCGCTGCCCATATCCACTAGGGTTCTTAAGGACTGGATTGGGAGTCCTTTGTTATAATACAGGTTCTTGATCCGCTTTCTGCTCCGGTCCGACATGATCCGCTTGGAATTCCATTCAATCTCTTTACAGATCATTTCCAACTCCCGTTCTTCCTCCGTTAATTCTTCGTGCTCACGCATAAAAATCAGTCCTTTTTCGTGATGCTCCTCCGATTTTCGGCTGCAGCCCGCTTCTCCGCGTGGCATTCGAACAGGATCCCAATGAGTACGGCGAGAGCTGAACAGAAGCTGATCAGCAGACAATACCAGTTCACCAGTTTCATCGGCGTCAGGTTTAATGCCGTAATTCCCGGCGTGCAGTCAATGAACATAAGAATTTTTGTGCCGGCAGCAAGCGTCATGTGCATGATAAATGCGCCGATATAAAAAAATTTCTTAGAGGTGGCGGTTGCCCGACCACGAATACCGCTTATAATGCTGAATACCATGATTACATATGCGATAATGTGCATTGTTATTGTCTTTTCCATTATTATTTTTCCTTTCGTTATTCGTTTTTTCTTGATACTGAAACGTCCATTTTTGGGACATCAGACTTTTTGGATGCCTACAGTGCGGGCACATCCGTACTGGGTCAGGTCACACCATCCGAACTGCAGCAGCTTCGCACAGACCGATTCGCAGACATTTTTAGAAACTGCGGGGATATATTTCCACTCGCCGTCTCGGCAAAGAAATTGCAGCCCGCCGGCGACGAAGCCTTCCGACGTTTTCATATCCTGATGTCTGAGAGTTATGATCTCCGCAACACAAATATTCGCGCCGCCATGGTCGCCGTCTTTAAACAAAATCCTCATCGTACGCTTTTCCTCCTTCCTTTGATCGGTCAGTCAGCCAATCGGTGACGCAATGAGCTGGACGAGTTCACGATCAATGTGATACTGTCAGTATGCAAGATATAATCATGCATGATTTTTGCGGATAACACTTTTTGGTCAAAAACGGCATATTTTTAGTATGTCTGTACGTCTCATATCTCATGAGTAGATATCGGGTGTCGTGCGGGAAACGCATACACCGAATCCGAGATTCCGTATCAGATCTTGGCATTCCCCCCTATGGTTTTCGGACATGAGAAAAGCCGCCCGATGACGGACGGCTTTTGCGATCATTTCTCACCCTTTTTGTTTTTCCTGCGCCCGTCTACGATTGTCATAAAAGATCCGTTCGTCTTCGGCGCGCTGCTGCTTGTAAATGGCCATTTTATAATATTCCAGGTTGTTCTTCATGGTTTCATAAAACTCGACCATTTCATTTGATGTTAGATAATAAGCGGCTTCCTTCCGGTCCGCTTTTGCTGCAAGCGGGTCATTCAACCCGATGTGGATGATCTGTTCCAGCCCATCTTTTTTTAACGTATCTACGTACTGGTTCTGGATATAGACCTTATAATTGGTCTTTTTATTCTGCGGCAGAAAAGTAATCCGCAACAGATAGGAATTTACCAGTTCCTTCTTTTTACCGGTGGCATCTGTCACTTCCTTTGTCTCCGAACGGAATGTTTTTTCATTTGGTTCGTAGATCGGAATTTCTGCCGGGGCCGCCTGTTGGATCGGCGCGCCTTCTGCCCGGTTCAATTCTCCTTCCTTGTAAAACCGGAATGCCATGTCGATGGCATCGATCATGGCCTGGTTTGCGCGGTACTGTGCCAGCTTGCTTACCAGGAAATTTTTCTGGTTCTGCAGTCCGTCTGCGGTCCGCTTGACGCTTTCCGCACCTTCCCGTACAGCCTGCAATAGCAATTCTCCCGGAGCTTTGTTCTTCCAGTCCGGAAAAGACGGCGGTGCGATCTTAAACCGCTCCGTGAATGCCGCTGTCTGAAAGATCCCTCCGCTTTCTCCCCCGGATGGTCCCGGGGTTGCGAGATCGAATCTCATGTCAAACAGTTTTTCTTCCGCCCTCTTAAGCCGGATCCCGATTAGTGCCAGTTCGTCCAGGCGGATGTTCGCCTTTACGACTTCCTTTTTCTTGGTCTCATCATTGATGGTTAAGATGCTGACTCGGTAAACGGAAGCCGGATGAACCAGTTCCAGATATGTGGCATTTGCACTGTCATCCACGCGGGACAGCCTGTCTTCGATCACGATGGCCTGGCTGCCTGTCTTCGTGCTTTTTTTCGCATCAAAGATCTGCTTTGGGTATGAGCGTGCCTTTTCATTACTTCCCATGCGTTATGTACTCTCCTCTTTTGTCCGTATTTTTATGCCGTGGCGATGCGTTTTGCGGTCCGGTCCCTTGCTTTTTGCTCCAGCCGTTTCGCGAAGCCGCTTTTGGCCGGCTTCCGGTTATGGCTGCTTTCCTCCAGGCCGGAGAATTCAAAGCGGTAATCGAACTTGCCCTTGTAGTAATGAAGCTGTACGCTGCCTACGAGATCGATACATCCCGGGGCACCGATCGCCGCATATCGTTCCGGATCCTTAAAAGAGATACAGCTGTAATCCGTCGCATGGATCAGGATTCCGGCATTGTTTTTTAAATACCGGAAATTAGACATTCCGTCTTCCGTGCGGACCGGGACGACTGCCAGGTTTTTCAGGCGTATTACCGGCGCTGGGTTTCCCTGCCCGTATGGGCTGTACCGGATCACTTCCTCAAAGACGTGCAAGACCTGGTCACGCTTTCTGCCGTCCAGCTCCATGTCATAGACCGTCGGCATCTCCTCCCTGGTAAAATCCGGGTACTGGCTCATCAGGTTTTCCCGCATGGCCTGGCGGAATGCGTCGAGGTTTTCCACTTTTAAGGACAGACCGGCTGCCGGAGCGTGTCCGCCAAACCTTAAAAGGTATGGTTCCCCGGTTTTTAACAGATTGTAGAGGTGTACATCCCCGCTGCTTCTCGCGGAACCCTTTAATACTCCTGCCTGCTCAGCGTCTCCGAGAAGAATGCACGGGGTATGTCGTTCTTCCGCGATACGTCCCGCGATGATCCCGATGATCCCTTCCGGAACTCCGGGCGCATAGATCGTCATGGGGTTATCTGCTTCCAGATGCTCCTTTTGAATCTGTTCGTTGATTTTCTTTGTCCACTCATCGGACAGTTCTTTGCGCTTCTCATTATCCGTTAACTGCTTTTCTGCCATGAGCTTCGCTTCTCTTAAGTCTCCTTCAAAAGACATCAGTAAAAAGCTCTGCTTGGCGCCGTCGTCATACAGACGTCCCGGTGCGTTCAAGCACGGGGCGATCTTGAATCCGATATCTGTTTCCGATACGTACTCATTACAGTCACATAAGGATAAAAGCGCGAACAGCCCGGTGGTCGCATAGCCCATGTCGGTCATGTAGTGAAGACCGTACCGCACGATCCTGCGGTTCTCATAGGTGAGCGGCACGCTGTCTGCGATCGTCGCGACCGCTGCCAGGCATAATAGCCGTATCAGGACCTTGCGGTCATTGATTAACTGGCACATGATCCGGTACGCTAAGCCTGCCCCGCAGTACCCGTTAAAGTCGGCGGAACCTTCGATCGCGTTCGGATCGATGATCAGGTCAGCATCCGGATAGACCGGAGCCCCGTTCTCATCCGTGGTCGGCAGGTGGTGGTCAACGACCATAACTGTCATGCCCTTGTCTTTTGCTTTTTTGATCGGCCCGATCGCGGAGATTCCGTTATCGACCGTGATCAAAAGTGAGTCACCTTTGAATTCATCAATTGCCTTTTCGGATACGCCGTATCCTTCAGAAAAGCGTTTTGGCAGTCGCACGGTCACATGGTCTTCATATCCAAGTGCCCGCAGCCCGACCATCATGACCGCCCCGCAACAGATCCCGTCCACATCATAATCTCCAAAGATGTAGATGTGGCGTTTTTCACGCATGGCGGCTTGTATCATGTCCTTGGCCTGGCTTAACCCATCGATACGGTATTTTTTCGTATCTTTCATCAGGGTTTCCGTGCTCATGCCAGTGTTTTGCTTGACGAGTCCCGCTATAGTTTCCGGGACTCCTTCCCGTTTCACAAACATTTTTTCTCTCCTTTCTCTATTTCTTTCATCATGATTCAGCTTCAGTATGCGTATGGCGGGGTATCCTTTTTGGATAAAATTCCGCATCGGATTCCGTTTTTTTGAGAGACAGTCGGTTTTATCCGACAAAAAAAGAAGCCTCCAAAAGGAGACTTCTTTCTGTTTGATCTGTTACTGGGCCGCCTGTGTTTCCGCTTCTGTTTCTGTCGGCTGTGTAGCATCCGTTACCGGCGCTGCGTCTGTGCCGACCTGCGTGTTATCGACCCATACGCGGCCAAGGTCGGAACCGTTGACGTTAATGGTATAATTGCCAGCCTCCAGTCTCGGCAGACGGAATACCTGTTTACCATATTCGTTTACGAAAAGGTTACTCGGGGTCGTCTCTTCGGAATATCTCTCTCCGCTCGGTGTCACGATCTCAACCTTTGCGGCATGGTCTTTATTCTGCCAGGTTACCGTAATGTCGTTCTGGACATCAGACGCTTCCAGGTAGATATTTAAGCTGCCATGGCTGCCGCTCTGGATGTAGGACTTCGCATTGCCGCTGGAAACATCCGTGGAGATCGTGCGGTAGATATCCTCAAAATTGTAAAAACGGAGTTCCCAGGAACCTGCTACCGCGCCGTCGATTGTTGCGGTCGCGTAGTACATATCGGACTCATCCCCGCTTCCCTGGGTCACCGCAAGCTGGGTTGCCGTGCCTGTTGGGGACATCATGACGATCTTCGGGAAGTTTCCGTGCTGTTTCGCCTTTGTTTCATCTTCCGGTGTGTGGTACTGATAGGAAATCGAGAAATTTAAGGCGTTCTGGGAAGAATCCGTATTCAGGGTGATCACGTCATTTGTGGCTTCCAGCGTGGACGCCTGTACCTCCGTGTTACCGTTTGTCTTTCCGGTCTCTTCCTGGTATTCATAATAGGTCAGGGTCTTTCCATCTTTCCCGGTGTAATAATATGGTTCTGTCATATCGATATCACCAGTCGATCCGCCGCGTTCCACATCATAATATTTCACCAGTCCGGCATTGTTGATCAGGTAATATCCACTCTTTAAGTAATCCGGGATCGTAACGATCGCGTATCCGTCCGGGGAGTTGCTGTAGTCCTCGGTGGTATAAAGCTCAAAGGAAGTGAACATCTGGGTATCCGCTGTGGCATTGATGCTGACCAAGGTGGTGCCGATATAGGCGTCGCAGTTTGCGACCGCATCCTTGGTCAGTCCCGCAACGATACCGCCGGTGCGGAGGTTGTCCTTTGTGATCGATGTTCCGTTGATCTTATCGATCACGAAACCGTTACTGATATCGTAGCCGGCCTGCTGTTGCGCCATTAACGCCTGTACGATGCTGGAATTCGCTTCGCATCCGGATTTATCCTGGCTGAACTGCACCTTTCCGGCGCTGTTCGCGCTTAACCCGTAAACACCCAGGGAATACCCCTGGTCGATGAAACGTTCCCATACAAAGGATGGCACGTTTCCGTTGGACTTGAACACCAGCTGGTCATTTTTATACATGGTCGGGATCGCCCCGTCTTTGTACACATAATCGACGATCCGGTTCTCTTCCGGCCGGGTCATGCCGTTTCCGGTATCATCCGTGGATGTTACGGCTTTTGTTGCGTCAAAGCTGATGCCCTCAAGCGGCAGCTCGTAAAAATCCCCGGCATTCTTCACATAGTAGCTGCCGGCCTGTAAATCATTGACAGTCACTGCAGTCAGCGTCTGTTCCGTCGGCATTGCCGGCGCTTCCTCTTTCTTTTTGCATCCTGTGGCCGCGATCGCGGTCAGGGCAAGGAGAGAGGCAAGATAAAGGTATTTCTTCTGCATAATTGTTCCCTCCGTTTTTTTCTCTCAGTATGTACTGGCAGGTAATCCGCGAAAATTTTTGCGGATAACACTTTTTGGTCATTTTTAACGTCTTGGATGTTTATTGAAGTTCTTGATGATTGTCGCGTTATAAAGTGCGGCAGCCCCAAGGAAAACCACGATCAAAAGGATGTTATCCTTTAAAAAGTCGGAGAACATCTTTCTTGCCCGGTTCTGCTGGAACTGTATGGTATAACGGGCATTCTTATAAATGCTCATGGTCTGGCCGGAAGCCACTAATGGCATTGACCCGCCATCCTTTATGGAGGCGACCTGGTAGTCGCCATGCTCAAGCTCCACGATCTGTCCGGACGACCGGATCGTGATCTTTTCTTTTATGCCCGTATCTACCTCTTTTAAGATGAGGTTCACCGGGTACACCGGCTTTGTTCCAGATGCGTTCGTAAACTGGAAACTGACATTTACATGGTTCTTATCTTCCGGCGCCGTATAAACATCTTCCTGCGAGGTGTCCGTCTCTTCAGGTTCTGCCTCTTCGGTTTCGTCTTCATCCTGTTCCGTTTCCGTGTCTTCCGTCTCGCCCTCTTCTTCCCCAATATCAGACTCTTCCTCTGCGGATGTCTCCGGCGTGTTTTCTGTTCCTTCGCTTTCCAGTGCTTCCTGAGTCTCCGGCGTTTCCTGCGTCGGCTCTGCCTGCGGGGTTTCTGTTTCCTGCACCTGCGTTTCTATCGCAGATTCCGGCGCGGCATCCTGTGGCGCGGCAAGGGCCGGGGATGTGGATAAGATCACTGCTGTCCCGCATGCAACGGTAAGCAGCCATGCCCTGGATTTTATGATATTGCCCAATGTCTGGTCCTCCTTCGTGATGTTCTTTTTATCTGATCGTTTTCTGCTGCATACGGAGGATCGTATACAGGCAGTAAAACGGGTCTTCCTGTTTCAGTTTGGGGCGCATCGCGATCTTCGCAACCGCGATCGTGGATGAAAGGTCGTACATTTCCATGCACTGGTAGTTCCTGCAGATGATGTCGCATACCTGCTTTTTAGTCTCTGCCGGTTCCATCAGGACCGACGCCAGTGCATACGGGAACATATGTCCGAACCGCTTCTCGAAGTCCGCATCCAGGCTCATTTTACCCTGTTCTTTCTGACGGTTGACGATCCCTAACAGTTTATCGCTTTCCTGCCCGATATCGTCCCGCTCGTTATTCCATCCATACATGGATGCCTGGCGTAAAATCAAAACCAGTTCCTGGTATCTGATATCTCTAATCATATTATTTTCGCAAATGTCTGTGTCAGGTTATTTACACAATCATATGTTTCTCCTTTCTCGGTTAGTTATATCAGCGCGGTTCCCGGTGCCGCACGTTTATACTGAATACAGTATGTCACATCTTTTTGAAAACTATCCGAAATCGGAAGGACGCATACATTTTTATTTGTTTTTTTGCCGCAAACCGTACAAGCCGGACACAAAAATGCCGCAGCATTTCGCTGCGGCTTTTCCGGGTTTGATTATTCTCCCTTTTCGCGGTCCTTGCCGAATCCGTGATAAGCTTCCTTGATCACGTGGCCTCCGCTTAAGTTGTAATCTTTGTCCATGCGCTCCTTGGCCTCGCGCTCGCGTTCCGCCTGGTAAACCTCGTCCTCGGCCTTCTTGCGTTCTGCTGCCGTACGGATGGATTCTTCCGCCGCGATCTCGGCACGTACCTGGTCGGATACCGCCTTGTCGTCGAAATCCGGATCATAATAGAACTGCAGGGTATCCGGGGTGAATAACATCTGGAGTTCATTACACTCCGCATACATCGGGTCATGCGGCTGCACGTTGTGGAAGATCGGGTTGATGGCCGTGATCATGGCGCCTTTTAAACTCATCGGGCGCACCGTCACATTGAGTCTCGGCACGTACGCATCGTCATGTTTCCCGTAAGAAAATTCCGTCAGTTCCTTGGCGAAATCTTCCAGGATCGTGAGCATCCGGGGAAAATCCGTTGCGGTCGCGTATTTATAGGTTACGCGCAGGGTTGCATACCCGCCGATATCAAATACGCTCACGATCGGTTCCCTGGTTGTCAGCTCCGCAAGCTTTTTCGTGACATCGCCGGTCAGTGTATCCAGTAATTCCAGGGCGAAATTGATAACAGTCAGGTTGTCCCCGTGTGAATCTTTATCCCACAGGGCTTTTATGATGTCATCCGGTGTGATCGGCGGCTGTTCCGCCTCCGCTTCCGGTTCCGGCTGTCCGGCTGGTCCATATTCCGGCGTTACGGCTTCCGTCTGTTCCGGAAGGTCCTGTTTTAATTCTTCTGGCATAATTAGCCTTCCTCCTTTTCCTGATGGAATGTTCTGCCCGGTCGCTTCCTGCCGGGCAGAATCTTATATACAGTATGTCGGATCTTTTCGGATCTTGTCTTTTTGTTTCCGGGGTTCTTTGTTATTCCCGTTCTTCGTGTTCTTCGCCTTCCTGTTCCTGGCCTTTCGTCTGGCGCTGTTCTTGACCCTGTTCCTGGCCTTGTTCTGCTTCTGGCTCCGGTTCCAGGATTTCCTGTAAGGAGCGGTCCGGATCCAAGGCTGCTGCGTTCAGCTCTTCCAAACTCCATGCGAACGGGCCGTTTTTCGCCGTAGGAAGGACCGTATCAAAGATATGGCGAATATCCTGGCGCTCCCGGTTTACGTTTTCAATATGGATCGCGCGCGCTGCCTCGATCCGTTTCCCGATCGCGTCTTTCGCCGCTTCGGCCTTTGCTTCGGCTTCCTCCAAGGTCATTGCGCCGCATGCTCTCTCGATTGACCGGATGCGTTTTGTAACCGGCTGCTTCTGAGCTTCCAGATATTTCCGTAAAGCGTCCGTATTGTCTATGGACGGCGGGTCGTTTTGCAGCAGATGGTCCGCCTGCTGTTTCGCGTTCAAATCATCAACCAGGTCTTTTAAGGCTCCATTAATCTGCTGTTTTAATTCCTTACACTGGTAGTTTAAGATTTTATTCTGCTTGGCAATTTCTGCCAGCTCCGGACTTTCCGGGCTACGTTCCTTTAAGGTGTTTTCTTTTGTGCGGGATGCAAACAGTTCTTTCTGCTTTTCCTGCAATTCCCTCGTGCTGGCATCAATCTGATCGCAGGATTTTAAATGTCCGTCGATCATGGCTTCCGTCTTTTTTGCTTCCACGAAGATGCGGGATGTAAACCCGGCTGCCAGCTGTGCACGGTCGCTTGGGATTTTAAAGGCTTTTCCCTGTCCGTTTACCGGGGTGAACACGATGTCGTTCATGGAATGACTCTTATTGTCCGTGGATGTGTATCCCATGCTCTGCGCGTGGTACAGTACGTTATCGATCCGCACGTCCCCATAATCCTTGCCTCGGCCCGGATCAATAGCGTTCCACGGGGTAATGCGGTCCGGTTCCGGATCCTTGACGGTGCGGGTAACGGCATCTGCGAAGGTTTTCCCGCTTAATATGTTATGGACATCATCCGCGCGGTTATAATCCTCCCGGAAGTTTCCGGCAAGATCTGCGGCGATGTATGCGCCAAGGGTTTCCGTGACATCCATTTCCTGGTTGTTTTCATCCCTTCCCACCGCTTCGATGATGTTGTAATTGGAATCCATGGTGACATGGATATCGGTTGCTTTTAAGAAGGATGCCTTTGTCCCCATTTCATCCTTGCTGCAGGCGATATCGAAGGTGATCGTTCCGTCGCCGTTTCGCGTAGCTTTTGCGTCCACCGGTTGATGTTCAATCTGTTCCAGGTGTTCCGCCAGACGCTTCTCATAATTTGCAAGGAATTTGTTGCTCTCGGCGGTATCCTTGGTAAAGACCTCATAAAGGTGTTTTAAAGGTCTTTCCGGCTGCGGTTCCGGTTTGTCCGGCTGCCCTTTTTCGCCTTCCTGTTTTTCTGTCTTTGACTGGTCCGACTTATTAGCATCCGGCATCGGCGTCTTTGACCCGCCATTTCCATCCGGCTGGGATCTTTGGGAATCTCTCTGAGATGCGCGTGCTGCTTCCTCCTTTGCTTCCCGTTCTGCCTGTTCTCCCATCTGGAGGGCATGCATATAGCCTTCCCGGCCAAGCCCCCTTCTGGCGATGATATGGAAGAACAGGTTTCCGTAATCGTGTAACGAACGTTTCTGTTTTGCCTCCTTGGTACGTTTCTCCATGCGGGAGACCTCGTCCGATTCACGGGCGCCAGATTCCTGCTCTTTCTTCTGTCCGGACTGTTTTCTGGTATCTTCCTGTTTTTCGGTTTCTTCTTTGGAAGTACCCTTCTTGTCCGCATCCTTCTGTGTTTCCTGGCCTTTCCCTTTCTTATCCTGATCCTGGTCCTTCTGTTCTTCTTGCTCTTTGGACGGATCTTCCTTCTTCGGATCTACCTGCTCTTCGGCCGTTTTCTGGCGCCGCTCAAACGGGCGGCGGCGTTTCGGGATGATCTGGGAATCCGGCTGCGGGTGCAGGATGTGGTGGAAGAACCTGCGGATCCTGCTTAATAACAGTCCGAACCGCTCAAAAAGCGACATCTTCTGCGACGGCGACTGCTGCATTTCCTCCCCGGTCTTTCCTGTCTGTTCGTGGGCGTCCTGCTTTTTCTTACCCTCCGTTTCTCCATGCTTTGCATCTTCCGTCCGTCCAGTGCCGGATGGTGCTCCCTGGTCTGCCCTGGTCTCATCCTCACGGGATGGCTCTTCCGGTCCGCCCGGGTTTATTTTCTTTTCGTCTCTTTCTTCTGCCATTGAGTTTTCCCTCCTTTATCGTTCTTTTATCAGTATGCGAATGGTTGCAGGATTGCGGGAACAAAAAATAAGCCCCCGCAAAAATGCAGGAGCTTATAAAAGGGTATAGTATCCCCGTAGCCAATCTGTTATCTCGGTCTGGTATAAAATTGTCGTCTGCTTATCGCGCGGGCTTCGTATGCTCCTTTGCTCTTGCACATGTTTCTGTCAGGTAATATTTGGTGCTGTGGTCGATGTCATCGTACATCACATCGATGTATTTCCACTTTTCGTCTACGTAGACCATGTTGCAGTCGTGATTGATATGGTCGTGGTCGATGGTGACCTGCAATCCGTTCGCATTGCCGAAAATGTAGAACATGCCGGAATATACATTGCATAATCCGATATGGTCAGCCAGTGCGGAACCCATGCTGTGGGCCCTGGCCGTTTCTTCCAGGTTATGCATGCTTGGTGTGTCCATTTTCTCTATGAGCATGTCATGGAGTACGCGGATCTTAGAAGCTGTGTCCAGTCCCTGCATCTTCTGCTGGGCTTCCAGGTACGTCTGGTAAAAAAGACGCAGTTCCTGATAATTTGTCTCGTTGATCCCGTCTTTATTTAAAGGAACCGGAGTGACCGCCCTGACTTCCTGTCGTCCATTTGGCCACATGACCAGACCTGTCTGGATGTAGTTTGTGAACATGGAAGAAGGGATGGATTCGGCTTCCGACGGCGACAGGACGCAGAGCAGGTCGCCCAGATAATCACTCTTACTGTTTTTGTAATTTGCACCAAAGACGCTCACCATGCAGACATGATATAAAAATTCACGTTCCGCCTCCGGAAGCTTTTCCGAAACTGTTTTAGCCATTTCGGAAACCTCCTGATAATACGGATGATTCGTTACATAGCAGACGGAATTTTCATTTTCATATGTTAATGCCGCGTAACCCGGAAACTGTGCGGATAACGCCATGCAGGTTGTCATACAGAACATCGCGAGGGATTTGATCAGTCGTTTTCTCATATAAGTTGTCCCCTTTCTTTTCTTATAACTATATTATACGAAATTTATCACGAAAATCCAACGCGATCGCCCATTTTTTTGCGGATAACACTTTTTGGTTCTATTTCCTGTTATTTACCGGCTTTTAGATACAAAAAGCCCCCACCCGGGATGGGTGAGGGCTAAAACAATCTCGATGCAGCTCTTGCACCGGAGCCCGAAACGGGACGGTGCGATCTTTGTTCCGGAAGAACGTGCAGCTTTTACGCTCACGTCCTTTCCGGTCTCTTTTGTTTCCTGCGGTCCGCAGCACATTTGCGGATACGCAGGAACTTCTTTTGCAGTCTCATCGGCGTTATGTCTGCCAATGAAGCTGCTTGCCATGAGAACTACCAGTCCGAATGCTGATGCCATAAAGGCATACAGCGCCAGACTGGAGTCCCCTGTCTTTGGAAGGTCTGAAGACGGAGTTTTTGGAATCTCCGTCTTCGGCGTCTCTTCTGGTGTCGGCAGCGTATCACCGCTCGACACCTCGAAGGTCTTCACTACCGGGACCATATCGGTCTCAGCAGTGACCACCGGCATCTTCGGAATGATGACGACGATGTCATCATCGTCATCATCATCGTTGTCATACCAGCGCTCCGGTACTTCCGGCTCTGGCGTTACCGGTGTAATCGGCGTCGGTTCCGGTACTACTGGAACTACCGGGATTTCCGGTGTCGGTGTCGGTGCTGGTTCCGGCTGAGGTTCCGGAGTAGGCTCCGGTTCCGGCTGAGGTTCCGGAGTAGGCTCTGGTTCCGGCTGCGGCTCTGGCTCAGGTGTCGGTTCCGGGAAGTCCCATTCATCAAATGACGAGTGGTCTTCTTTTTTGCCGGAATCGAAAGATGACTGATCGTCGTCCTTCTTGTCCTCCGGCTCCGGAGCGCCCTCTACATCTGAACCGTCCGTCTCGGAATCGGAGTCTGGTTCAGCCGCATCATCCGTTTCTGAGTCGGTTGACTCAGGAGCAGATGCATCTGCCGTATCATCCATAACGGACTCTACAGCAGACTCCGGTTCTGCAACCTCATCGCCAAAAGCGATAAAGTTACAGAATATTGCCATGATCAATGCCACGATAAGGGCGTGGCACCCTTTTTTTAAATTTTTCATTCGTATCGGGCCTCCCTGCCCGTTTTTGGGATTTTATCCCACGAGAAATAGGGCCACCACACAAAAGTGCGGCGCCCTGGGTCAACAGTTACATACAGCACGAAGCCGGAAACCAATGCTGGCTTCGATGCCTCTATAACCGTTGCCCAGGATCGGGAAGCGGTCGTAAAGACGGCAGAAAAACTGCCGCCAAAATTTCATTTCCCACCGGTCAAGGAACCATAATACGGTTCAGATGGGATGTCAGATCCCCTTTCGGGGTTGTTCATGGTCAGGATGGTATCGGTTTCATATCCAGGGGATATCAAAACGATAAAGCCGGATTCAGCAAGTTAGAATCGCTTTATGCAAATAATCCCCAAGAGATGTACCGGGTATTTATTCGCGCGATGACTAAACCTGCGTCATCCGACGCGAATATTTTCAAAAACTTTCCTGACCTCTCGGATGTCCCGTAAGATTACGGGAACTTCAGGCATATCGATTGTTTTGTTCTCTATGCCTTTTCTCCGATTGTATTATCAGTATGTGCACGGATCGGTTTAAAAAACAGCAAAAAAAACAGGCAGTACTTTCGTACTGCCTGTTCTCTGTTTTGAATGCCCGGGATTAACGGATGTTAACTCGTTTCCGTTTATCATCCGCAAGGAGCCCGAGCATGACGATCGCAGCTGCCCAGAAACTTAAGCTGAATGCGGAAATGTCATCAGTCTTTGGAAGTTCACTTGGTGTCGGTGTCGGCTGGGTCGTCTCTACCGGCGTCGGCGTGACTGTTTTGATTGTATCCGTTGTTACCGGCGTTTCCTGTACTGCGCCAGGACCGCCGCTTCCACCATTGACTACGCGGTGGCTGTGTCCGCCGCCACCACCGCCGCCGGAGTGGCTGCCACCGCCACCACCGGATGACTTCTTCTGGTCAAGCATTACGACCGTTCCGCCTTTTACTGTGCCGTTTTCGACGGTAAAGGTAATAGACTCTGCAACCAGATAGCCGCTTGGAGCTGTCGTTTCGGTCAGCGTGTAAACACCGTCTTCCGGATTTTCGATCTTCTTCGGGCTGGATGTGGAGGTCCAGGTTGCAATGATATCACCATCCTGATTGGTCAGTTTGAGCTGCGCTCCAGGAAGCTCCGCAGAGGTCGTCGCGTCGCGTTTGGAGATATAGAAGTAGGTATCTTCATCCTCTTCCGGCTCAGACGGAGTTGCTTTTGTTGGAGTATCGTACATAACAATGCCGCCACCGGTTACAGTTCCGTTCTCTACCGTAAAGGTGATGGATTCTGCCACTTCATATCCGTCCGGCGCAGTTACTTCAGTCAGGGTGTACTCCCCATCCGCCAGATTCTTGATCTCGTGCGGCTTGGAACCGGAAATCCATGTTTCTACGATGGAATCGTCGGAATTGGTCAGAGTTAACTTGGCGCCAGGCAGTTCCTTACCTGTGGTAATGTCACGTTTGGAAATGGTAAAGTCCTGCTTTTCTTCCGGCTCAGACGGAGTTGCTTTTGTCGGGGTGTCGTACATGACCACACTGCCACCGGTTACGGTTCCGTCTTCCACAGTGAAGGTAATGGATTCTGCTACCTCGTATCCATCTGGAGCAGTCACTTCGGTCAGGGTATATTCCCCATCCGCCAGGTTCTTGATCTCGTGCGGGGTCTTTGTGGATACCCAGCTGTCAATCTCTTCTCCAGCTTCATCTGTCAGCGTCAGCTCTGCACCGGCGAGTTCCTTGCCGTTTGTGATATCCCGTTTGGAGATCACAAAGCTGTGGTCCTCATCCGGGGTCGGCGGAGTCGGTGTATCGCCCTCAGGCTGATCTAACATGATCACAATATTTCCGATCACGGCGCCGTCTTTTACGGTAAACACGACGCTTTCGGCTACTTCATAACCGTCCGGCGCAGTTACCTCGGTCAGCGTATAATTACCATCCGCAAGGTTTTCGATCTCATGTGGGGTATCTGTGGAAGTCCAGGAATCCTTAACTTCACCGCTTTCATCTGTAACCGTAAGCTTTGCGCCCGGGAGTTCTTCTCCGGTCGTTGCGTCGCGCTTAGAGATCTTTACGGTGTTTGGAATGGTTTCAGTCGGCTTATCATACATGACAACGGTTTCGCTGGAAACGACCCGGTCACGTACGGTAAAGGTTATGGTCTCTGCGATATCATAGCCGTTCGGGGCTGTGATTTCAGTCAGCTCGTAAACACCGTCTTTTAATCCGGTAATCTCATGCGGGGTGTCCGTTGAGATCCATGTGTCAACTACCTGTCCGGTTGCCTTATTGTTCACCGTTAATTTTGCTCCAGGCAGTTCGGTATGAGTTGTGATATCCTGTTTGGAAATCTTAACGGAAACCGGGTTGTCGTACATGGTGACCGGTCCATTCTCAACGATGCCGTCTCTTACAGTAAAAGTGATGCTTTCTGCTTTCCGATAACCATCCGGGGATGTCACCTCTGTTAAGGTATACGTGCCATCCGCGAGGTTTTCGATCACATGCGGGGTTGTGGTTGACGTCCATGTTTCCACGGTTGTGCCGTCCTTTGTGATTGTAAGTTCTGCGCCCGGAAGCTCATCGGAGGTTGCAGCATCCTTTTTGGAAATGGTGACCGTCTTCGGTACCGGCGCGTCATACATGATGACCGTGTTGTCCGTCCAGACTCCGATTACTTTGCCGCCTTCGATCGCAAAATCAATGCTTTCAGCTTTCTGGTAGCCATCCGGTGCCGTCACTTCCGTGAAACGGTAAGTGCCGTCTGCCGGCATCTCGATGGTCTTCGGGGTGGAGCCGGACGTCCACTGCGCAGCCACTTCGTTGGTTGCCGTATTGGTCAATGTCAGCTCTGCTCCTGGCAGCTCCTCTGTTCCGGACACTGCTTTCTTGGAAAGCGTGAGTATTTCGACCTGCGGGCGGACAACGATCGTATATGGGACGGATGCCGTTTCCGTATTGGTCGCGGATACCAGAACGTGCTGGTAGTCACTGCCCTGTGCCGGGTCGTAGTAATCGAGTGCCGCCTGTTTGTAAGAGAAGGTGACCGGTTTTGCGTCTGCGGATGTATCCGGTTTTGCCGCAGTGCTCAGACGGATTGTCTCTCCGGTATGGAATACGTTTCCTGCATGGTTTACAACGGTAAAGCCACTGCCCGTCATGGTCATTTCGATCTGATAAGCATCTGTTTTCTGACCATCGCCGTTATATGCATAAACAGAAAATTCATCACTTAAGTAACTGCCGTCCTCCTGCTCCCGGAAGGTAAGGGCGTTGCTCTCTCCACCAAGCTCAAATACAGGGGTAAATGTGTATTTCTCGCTTTCATTTGCTGCTGTTTCAAGGTCACTTAAGTAGGAATCGACATTCTCTTTCGTGAAGCAGTCAATGGAGCCGATTCCCTGGATCGTCTCGATGGATTTACCGGATACCGTTTTGTGGATCGCGGATGCCACGGCGTTTAAGGCTGCATTATCCTTTTTATCGGATGCGGCCAGTCTCGCCAACGCCTCGTCGTAAGAGCAGCCAAAGTTCTTTTTAAAGAGTCCTGCTCCGTCGTACGGGACGCCTGCGAACATGATTGCGTTCACCTTCTGATATTTGTCTTTTCCGATAAGTTCGGAGAAGTTGCCGTGCTTTCCGTCCTGCAGATCCAGGTTGACAACGCTGTCCGGGACTGCCTTATCGTAATTGAAGCAAAAGCCCACATCGCCGTTTACCATGAATACGCTGTTGTTCTGGTTATAGAACTGGAACACGGTGTTTTTCATGGATGCCTTGACGTTGTCCGGGATTTCCGGGTACAGCTTTTGATACTGCTGCAAGCTGTCAAATGCGTCCTTGGATACGGATGTGATCTTTGTCCAGTCAACATTTGAGATTTCTGCGTCGGAGGATAATTTTAACAATTCTCCGTCATCCGTGTACAGACAGTCGCCGTTTGTTTTCAGGTAAGCGCCGGAATCATTTTTCGTTGTTTCTGCTACGACAAACTGTTTGGCATGGAGGCCATGGCCTGAAAAATGGACGTTATTGCTTCCGCTTTTGGTCTTTAAGTTATTACGCAGAGTCAGCGTATCGACGTACGTACCTGCAAAGGAATCGTACGCTACAAGGTTTACCTGGTTTAAATCCAGAGAACCGAATTTGGCATTATCCATGGAATAGATTACCGCGGTCGCGTCTGGCACCTTAAAGTCGGTTTTTTCTGCTGCAGATGGGTAATCCATGAGGACAGTACCATCGTATCGGTATAGGACCGGATTCTCTCCCGTTTCTACTTTCAGAATTCTGCTTTCTGCGTTTACCTGATATCCTTTGACGGATAACGCCTCCAAAAACGCATCCGAGTTAAAGGCGCGGATGTTTTTTCCAATCGTGACTGTTTCAGCGCCAGAATTTGCCATGAAACGCCGATTCAAAGCGTATACTGGCTTGCCATTTGCTTCGTCTGGGATCGTCAGCGTTCCGCTTTGGATGGCCGCAGCAGAAGCATTCTCCACTGCGTATCCGGATGGCAGGGTCGTATCACTCGGCGAATAATCCGAATAATCGATGCCATCTGCGCTATGCGTGATCTTTACTGACGCTCCGGATGCCATGGACTGGATCGGAGTCGTGAGTGCCATCACGCCGCATAAGGAGCAGGCGATCGCTTTTGTGATCCTCTTCCTTTTCATAATGACATTCTCCTTTCTGTGTCTTTTCTCTGTTTTTTGACCCCGGAAAACAGAACCGGTGTCCGACAGATTTTTTCACAGTTTCAGTATGGAGGATGGATGCGAAATGGCGGCTTCAAAATTCTGGTTTTGCGGATACGGCATTTGTGATTTTTGCGGATAACACTTTTTGGTCACAAAAAAACAGCCAGATGGCTGTTTCTTTCTGGGTGCAGCAGACCGTGTGCCGGCCCACTGCGTATATACTGACGGGTTACATTTCTTCTGCCTGTTCCGCTTCCAGTTTTTTGTCCTTGCGTTCCTGTTCCCTGCGAAGTTTTTCTTCGATCGCGCGGCCAAAGGAATCGTCCCCGCATTTGATGTTCTGGCAGAGAAGGTTGATCGCACGGTATGCTTTCTGCTCCTGTGCGCGGTTATCCTGTTTGATGAGCGGTTCGTTTCCTTCCCAGGTGAACTGGCAGGCTGAGAAGTTCTGGTTTGTATCCTTGACCATGGTTTTTAAAGCTTCCTCATTGACGATCGGCGGCATGAAATGCGGCACATCGGCTGGTACTTTCTGTGCGTTGTCTGCTTCCGCAGCTGGAAGCACCTTTTCCGGTTCCTTGGACTTCCGTACGGTATCCTGGAGCATCTGGCGGATGCTCTGGTCAACAGCAGCTTCATCTGCTTCATCTGTGTCGTCCGTGATCGGTTCCAATGCATCTTCCCCGATGATGGATTCAATCTGCTCTTTACTATATATGGAATGGACGTCCGGCGTCTGCTTCGCGAGCTCTTCATCCGCCTGGATGGTTGCCAGGGAACGGTCTTTTGAATATACGGTTTCAACGCCGTTGGTTTCAAAACCGTTGAACAGGTTTAATGCCTCCCTGAAATAATCCTGTGATAATGTCAGTCCTAATGGTCCCGGGCCAAAAATCTTCATATTGTATTCTGTTTTTTTACCGTCATCCGCAGCCGCACAGATGAACACGAATGGGATCCTTTTGATTATCATTTTCTCCAGGTAATCCTTTTTTAATCCCTTATAAAGTTCGTCACATTCTTTCTTTTTGTCAAAGCCCATGTTTTATACTCCTTTCAGATGAATTTGGCTTTTTCTTCTGTACTTTTTTCTTTCGTGTGATTTGTCCGTTTTTGCGGATAACGGTTTTTGATCAGTTGTTTTTTATACTCTGGAACATCTGGTACACATCGTAATCGTCATCTGCGTCTTCATTGTTCGTCAGGTTATCGTCCGGTTCCTGCGTTGTGGCAGCAGGTGCGGGCGTCTTTTCTGGTTTCTCTTGAAGCACAGGCTCCTGTGCTCTCATATTTTCCCTGGTATCCGGTATGGTTTCCAGTTTTTCTTTCTTTAATACGGACCCGTCCAGTTCTTCTGGTGTGGCTGGTTCTTCTTGTATGATACCATATTCCTGTCCATCTGGCGCATCTTTTTTACGGATCGCCGATTCCTGTGGGAACAGATCCTCTGCTGTCATATCTTCATCCTGCCGTTTTTCCCACTTTGGCCGCTGCGGGGTTAATAACTCCTGCAATGGGGCTTCCCGGATTTCTTCCACGGCTTTCTCTTTTGCTGCTCCAGTAAGCCCGTGCCTGGTCTTCCCGGTACTGATACGGTCCAGCCATTCATCCGGGTCTTCCTTCTTTCTGGTCCGCTGAAGGAGTGGGACTTCAATTTCCTTTACGTGTTCCGGACTGGCCGGCGCCCATTTCCCGGACCGGTAAAAGGCATTGAACGGGCTGATCCCGCCCGCATACAGATACATGCGGGCGATGTTTTTGATCGCCTGGTTGCGATAATATGGCTCGAACCCCTCTAACCACGTGCAGAGTTCGCTCTGCGTCCGGTCATCCAGCCAGATCTTAACCCTGCTGTTCTTTTTCCTGGTCTTATTCAGTGTCAGCGGTTTCGGGAATGTAAAGCAGATCTCTTCCTGTAAGAAGCAAGCCCGTAAAGCTCTTGTGAAAATAAAACCCAGGTCAAGCCCGTTTAAGCGGATCTGCAGCAGGTCGTCATCATGGTAATTATACAGCCTGATCTCCATGTATGCCACTTGCTATCCCTCCTTATTCCCCGTCTGCCTTGGCCGCGTCGCGTTCTTTCCGGCGCAGGCCGCTGACTGCATACAGATAATATCCGCGGACGTTGGTATAGATCAAATCCGTCGTATCCTTGCAGTTCTCATTGCCCATTAAAATGGTTAACCCGTTGCCGCCGATCTCACAGAGTGCGCCGAAATACTCCTTCATGGCCTGCTCCCACGGGGCGAAGGTTCCGCCGGTGAGTACCAGGTAGCGGTATTCGCTGATGCTGTCCTTGATATTTTCCCCGATTTGGCTGCAGAGATCATCGAACACTTCATTGACCGCTTCCTCTAAGAACGGCGCGATCTCATGGTAAACACGGCGCGGACGTCCGTTGCCCGGATTCCACTCCACCATGGAGACTTTGCCGGCTTCTAAAGCTGCCTGGATTGTCAACTGGTCTACCTGCACCCCGCCGCATTTTTCCTGCATCTTTTTGATGGTCTTATCCAAGATCGCGTGCATGCCGACACTCGTGAAAGTCGCACGTCCGCGGATCTGGCGGTTGTAGAGTTCGTAAAGGTCTACGGTCTCAAATCCGGCGTCTGCAATCAGTACGTTGGAAGAAAAATAATTTCTTGCGGATTTGGTGCTTCTCGTGTCATCGTTCATGCTGATGCTCATGAGCGTACCTTCCGGCTGCGCCATGATACCGATATCCTTTTCTTCCAGTGTAAAGTCAAAGGACTGGGTCCGGTCTCCGAAGCGGAGGGTAAATTTATGGTGTCCGGTCAGTGCCTGGGTGAGTTCCTGGCGGTCCGTTCCTTTTAAATAAGCTGGCGGAAGTCCGGTCTGTACGTATGGCGCGAGACCTGCATTATAAGCACCCGCTCCCGTGTTCATCATGCCGAAGCCAATACCGGTACGGGCGATGATGCGGAACATTTCAGAGAGGTAACGGTGTCTGCTGAATAATTTCTCATCCGTTTCGTTCGTGTCGTTCGCGCTGACGGAGCGCATGGCGGATTCTCCGACCCTCCATACCTCATTTGTAGTATCGTCGATATACCAGATTTCATCCTTTGCCGGGGATCCCACGATCGTTTCACGCAGTCCCAGCTTCTTAGCATAGGAAGGGAAGCAGCTGCAAGCATTCGGGGAGTAGGTCTTTACTGCAGAGTATCCGATATCGATGGCAACCGGCCAGTAGGTGCGGCAGGATGCGTGCTTGACACTTTTAAATTCTGTTTTTGTTCTGAAATCCAATGTTTCCAATGATGGGTCCTCCTTTGCGTCAAAAACTTATCTTCAGTATGTCTTACGGATATCAGCCATTTTTTTGCGGATAACACTTTTTGGTCATTTTCCGTCCCGGATGTCCGCGCCTTAATCCCCGCACAACGGGGCGCTGGTATTTTTAATGCCTGGTGTTATCAATTGACAGACAGGCTTCTTGGCGTTTCTGACATTGTGTCAAGAAATCATCCTGATGCGTCTGGCCGTCCGCAAGACTGTGTTCACCGTCCGTACGGATTCTCATGGTGTTCCCCGGGAACACCACCTGCCGGAGCGGTTTTAACATGATCTCTTTCAGTATGTGATATAAAAATAGGGCGTATTTTTGCGGATAACACTTTTTGGTCATTTTTGTCATACAAAAAGCCCCAGGAGAAATTTCTCCCGGGGCTCATGCTGATTCATTGTTCCGGCACGCAGTATAAATACGTGCGTTCATCCTGGCTACCATAAGAACAGGTCACCAGAACGTACAGGTCATCGGCATCGATATCAAGCCCCGTATGGGACTTAATAAAGTCGATGACCTGGCCATGGTTTTCCAGTACATTTCGATAAGAGCCGTCCGCTCTACCTGCATAACAATATACAGGTTTTAAGCGGAGCTCTTGATCGGAAGTCTGGATTTTAATGTTCTGATGTTCCGCGAAGTAGGTCGCGTCTGTAAAACGCGCCACATCACGGAACATCGAACCGTTCTTCATGTGGTGGCCATAAATTGTATGGAGCCCCTTTTCATGAATATCATGATTAGAATCCATATAAATACAGCCACTCACGGACTTTTCTCCATCCATGTCGCGGTGCAGATAATACTCATTATCTGCGTTCTGCATGATGGGGAGGTCAACTTTGGTACCCTCAATAGTAATGTATCCGATACAGTCCGGATATTTCTCCATGAGGGCCCGCAATGCTTCGGATGGTTCGTAAGCCGGCTCTGTCGGCTCGTCCCCACCCTCTTCTTCTGTTGCGGGTTCCGGCTGCGTCTCCGGGACAATTTCTGTCTCAGACATCGCAGCCTGGATCGCCGCAAAGTCCTGCGCCTCCTGTTTGAGACGCAATTCTTTTCTGACAATCATGGTACCGGAGATCGCCATGATGGCGATTAACAGTACTACGATCATTCTTTTTAATTCTTTCATATAATCCTCCTCGGGACGGAAACTGAGCAAATTACAGCCCCCGTCTTTTTTTAAATTTTTTTGTTTTCTTATCCGGGTCTGCAAAAGCAAATTATTTGTCAGAGACCGGATACTCTCAATAATTTCAGCATGTTGTACTCAATGCCTCATCATTTCTGTATCATCAGTATGTATCACGTGTTCAGGCTTTTTCTTCCCGTTTTCGGCCTGTCTCAGCTCAGAATCCGGATGTCCGGCAAAAAATAAGGGCAGGATACGATCCTGCCCCGAAATGGTCATCTGGTTATTCGTTTGCGCTGCTTCCTTCCGTTTCCGTTCTTTCAGCATCCGCCTCCTGGATATCTTCCGTCTCCTCGTAGGAATCGGAGGTCTCATAAGCCTCTGTTTCGGATGCGACCGCTTCCTCTTCGGCGGTTGCTTCCGCCTCGTCCGGGGTTACCGGCTCCTCATAAGCAGCAGCTTTTGCGCGCTCAGCGGCATCACGTTCCCTCTGTGCGGACTGCGCCTTTTCCTGTTCCTTGCGCATCCGGTTATAGGCGGCTAAAACATCGCTCTGTTTTACCATCTCATGGATGACAAAGGTCTGGAGGAAATAGATCTTACCGCGGAACTCATTTCTCGCGGACTCCATGGTACCGATCACGTAAACGATGTCATTCATATGGAAATCATTCTCCAGGTTACGCGGGGAACGGTAATACATGGCCGTTACCGGGTAGGTACGCCCGTCCTTCTCGCATTCTAAACGGAGTTCGTAGATCGTATCGTAGCGCTTTGTGATACCGATGATCTTGGCCTCAACGCGGACTTCACAGGTCGGTGTCGCATAGCGGCTTCCAAATCCGGGAACGCCGAGCAGCTGTTCCATCTGGGTATGGTCATGCTCCACTGTGTCGATGAAGAGCACGGTATGTTCGTCATAGCCGGTACCGCTCGGGGTGGCATAGGAGCCTAAGTACCCCTTGATGATCACGTTGTCGTTTTTGCTGAAATCCTGGATGATCTCCTTGGTCACGGTATACTGGTTGTACAGAGCTTCCGGGAAAAACGTATTCGCGGAATCCACGAAAGTCACATTGCCTTCCTCGTCACGGACAGGTTTGCGGGCCGGTACGGAATACGGGACCGTTAAGGATCCACCGCGTTCACTTCCGTACACGTGGGAAATTCTTCCCCTTAAAAAAACTTCATTCAGTCTCGGTGTTGTGTTTGTGTTTTTCTTTGCCATAAGTTTCTTCTCGTCCTTTCATTCTTTTTTGCCTGATTGTTCTTGTTTGCGCTTTCAGTCCGCTCCGGGAATTGACGGACCGTCTTCCTTCTTTTTTTCTTCTGCTTGTTTTTTATTCATCTTTTCGTCCGACCGCCGTGGCAGGTGGCTGTCTGATATCAGTATGTCGACTGTTCCGGTTTTGCTGGCGGGTATTTTCAGATATCCGTTTTTACTGGCACGATGGCAAAAAAAAGAGCCTGCCCGTTTTCCGGGAAGGCTCCTTTGTATGGAATGCTAAACTCTTGTCACGCCTGTCTTGTCATTGAAAACTTCCATGACATCATGGTTATTGACGCCGCACACAAAAACGTGGTCATATCCTTCCAGGAATTCCTTGGAAGTGATCGTCTTATGTACGTACTCAAGCGTCTGCCGGTCCAGCTGCTCCAGGTTATCGATGAATGCCATCCGCATGCCGGTCAGGCTGTTTAACATATCGATCACCAAGAATGTCACGATAATCTTCTCACCGCTTGACAATCCCATGTAGTAGACCGGTTCCTTGCTTGCCGGGGTGGATGCATAGACTTTGATACCATTATCCAGCTTAAAGCTGATCTGGTAGCCGTTGGAATGCTCCGCGTGGGCATTGCATACGGATTCAAAGTCTTCCACATAGTGCTTAACGATACCCTGTTTAACCGGTCCTTTTTCCGCGAGTGCGTCAATGAGGACGGTATACTGGGCAATCTCGTCCGTCAGCTTCCGGTTCATCGCTTCCATCCGGCTCTTCATGACACCGTTTAGAATATTCTGCTTTTCGGCTTCCAGTGCCTTTCTGCGTTCTGCGATGTCCGTTTTGCCGGCTGCGATCGGTTTTACCGGGAGGACCGGGAGTGTATCCTTTAAGGTCTTGACCTTTTCCTGTGTCAGACGGACATTATTATAGGCTTTCGCCTGCTTTTCCTCTGCCAGGATCTGGTCGTTTAACTCCTTGATCCGCGCGGTTGCCGCCACAATCTCTTCCTCCGCTTTTTTAAGGGCTGCTTCCTGGGTAGCCACTGCCTTGGAGATCTCATCTTTCACGGTTGTTTTGTCCGTGGTACAGGTAAGCTGCTTTGAAATCGGGCATACGGTGGATTCCAGGTTGGTCAAGGTTGCGCGCAGGCTCTTTAAGGTTGTCTCCGCGGTGGCCCTGGTAGTCAGCGCTGCGGATTTGGACTGATCCAGTTTCGCAAGCTCTGTACGGCACGCCTTTAAAGTCTCCGGATCAGGTTCCGCTACGGAATGGATCAGCAGCCAGTCCTCACACTTTTTGATCAGCGCTTCCTGGTCATCGCGTTTCTTTTTCGCGATCTCATATTCCTTCAGCCTTGCACTGTTATCCGCGTACATCCGGTCCTGCGCCTCCAAGTCATACCGGTCAGCTTCCACTTCCTCTAAAGTCCTGGCAGCCGGCTCGCATTTCATGGCTGCGATCTGCACCTCATTCTGCTTGACTGTCGCTTTCTTTGCCTTTCTGGTATCGGTAAGTGCGTCCCTGCATACATCCAGCGCATAGATCCCAAACGGGAAACCGTCCGGGCAGAGGTACTGCTCTAAGATGGTGCTCTGCTCCTCCGTAAGTGCCGGCATGTAGGATAAGATATCCTGGAAGGTGAATTCCTCCGGGAGGTACTCCAAAAGGAGTGCCAGGAATTCATCCGGCTTCATGTGTGCGAAGATATCGCTGGAGCTGATCACCTGCAGGTTTGACGGGGATACTCCGGTGATTTCGGAGACCTTGGCGTTTAACTGTTTCTCTGCCATGCGGTTCCCGTCCGGCCCGCCGATCTTACAGGTCGTGCTTCCGGCCACGCGCTCCCGGTAAATATCCAGTCCCGTTTCCGCCTCCGTGAGTTCCACGGCACAGTCGCGGATCTCCGCGCCTTTTGGGAGGCTGCCGGAAATGCCGTAGCGCAGCGCGTTTAACAGGCTGCTCTTGCCGTAGCCGTTTTCATGGAATACGTAAACAAGCTTTTTGGGGGCAAATTCAAATTTCTTACCGTTCCAGTTATGGATCTGGACCTTCTTTAATTTCATGTTTTTCCTTTCTGCATCCCTTACCGCAAATGCTGCAGGGATGTCTCTCCTCTGGTGTTCGTCCGTTTCCGCAATCTGACGCAGGCCCGCTATGGCGGGCCTGTGGATTGTCTTTCTTATGATGCGCCTGCCTGGTTACGCGCGGAGTGTCGTGATCTCACCGGTTACGATATAGTCGGTCGCGAAAGCACTTTCCTGCTTTTTGCCAGGCTCCGGTTCCTGTGTGATGCCACAGTCCGCACAGCACATGCAGCTATCCGTCGGGTCATATGCCATCGGTTCCCCGCAGATCGGACACGGTACTGAATGATAATAGACCGCGATCTTTCCGCAGCAGAACGCTGCTTTTTTCCTTGTGATGGTATCGTCCGCGTTGGCGACCGGTGCTAAGTCCGTCCTTGCCATGATCGCAAGGTCATTCATCAGCGTGACGGTCACGTAATGGAAGGACGGTACCCCGTTAACATTGCGTTTTCCGACGTAAACATTGGCACGTACCGCGTCACTTCCGCATACGGTAACATCCTTCAAGCTTGAGACCGTACCGAATACCACGTTCCGGTTTTCCTCATCATGTTCCCCGTCCGGCTTTATTTTTACCAGGCCGTTATAGTACATGGAGTATCCAGTCGCATTCTGCATGGTCTCATTCTGGAATTTGCAGCGCATCATTACAACGCTGCCTTTTCTCGGTTTCATATTCAGGACGCGGTCAGCAGTATGCCGTCTCCAGTCTTCCTCAGCATCCAGGTCATTCCAGAATGTCACATCCGTGCGTTTCCATTCCCCGTCCACTTCGTGCTGGATACGGATCGTACACCGTCTGTCATCCTTTTTCGTGACGCTTAAGACCGTCCCGATCAGCATGACCAGACCACCGGTCCGGTTGATGTTCAATATAACTCCATTTTTTCTCATGGTCGCTCCTCTCTTGTATGGCGGCCGGGAGAGCCCGGCTGCCGTCCGTTAATCCGTGGCGTTGCCATCTTCCTCCCGGTCAGCACCTTCGGAATCCGGATCCTCTGACACTTCCTCGGTGGCTGCGCCATCATCATCCATATCCTGATCCTCCGTAGTAAAATCTTCTGCTTCATCCGATTTCTTCCGGTTTTTCTTTCCGGCCCGTACCCTTCTTTTGGAAAGGACTTTGGACAGAATTTCCTCGTAATCCAGATACGGCAGCCCGGAGATCGCTTTCTGCGTTTTCTCCTCACTCTCCGCACTTCCTTCAAACGGGGTATCCAGGATCGCGCATACCAAATCGTATGCGGTATAGATTCCGGTCGGATCCAGCTTGTCGATGATGCGGTCACGCCATGCTTTTTTCGTGGCATAGGTTCCGGACTTGACGCGATGCAGGGTCGTTAACACGATATTCTCTAACAGGGTCTTGTGTTTTTTGATCGCAAGAGCCATGTCGTTGTCCATCCGTGTGTACTCCTTCGTGCAGTTTGCCAGTTCCTTTTTGAAGCTCTTAAGCTGCTCCTTATCCGTATCCGGTGCCTGCTCCAGACGTTCGACCGTCGTCTGCAGGGTGCGGATGCGTCCATCCAGCCTTTCTCGGTTCCGGAACACCTCGGAAATGCTTTCTGGGGTGATCTCGACGCGCAAAAGCTTGATCAATGCCTTCGGCAGCTCCGTATAGCGGGAGAAGATCGTATTCTTGACTTCCGCGATCAGGTCATCCGACGTGAATTTTCCGGAATGCTTCCTTGCAACCTCTTCCGTATACAGGATGGTATGCGGGAATTTCCAGTAACCGCGCACGATGAACGCACAGTCCCCGATATCTGAGGATTTAATCTCGATGCCTGGTTTCGGCAGGACATCCAGCCCGTACGTATAATCAAACGTTTCCAGTTCTTCTTCATACGCAGTCCGCAGTTCGTCGATCACGGTGTTGTTGTCGAAGGAAAACCGGATACAGGAAATGCTGTGGTTCAACAGCCATCCATCGCAGGTCATTCCGGTAAACCCGCTCGCCTGGGCAAACATGAAATATAACTGCTCGATCATGGTGAGCGGCAGCTCATTATAAGTTGTCGTTGTGACCATGAAAATCTTGGACAGTTTATCCTGTACGCGGACAATGAATTTTACCATCTTGGAATTTGCGAACAGGGACATTAAAAGGATATCCCTTGCGAATGTGCTTTCCAGTAAAAAGTCGCCGGATGCGCGGACCCTCTGTCCGAGCGTCGGGAGTGCATAGCGGCTCATGATGTACAGGCGGTTTTTGGTTACGTCTGCAAATAACAGCCCTGTGGACTGCAGCTCTGCCAGCAGTTTCTTGTTGATCGTCTTCTTTTTGTTGGAAGTCGTTTTGAAGTTCTCATACGGAAAGCGTTCGATCACTGCGGTTTTTAACTGCATTTTGGTCCAGTTCAGTTCTGTTTCTTCATCCCCCTCATTGGAGGGGTAATTCAGTTTGTCATTTGCCCTGCACATGGCGTAATACCAGCGCCCGAAATCATTCGGCGGAAGCCGGTAGGCCAGCAAGGCATCCTTTTCCGTCTGGTATTCTTCCGGAAGCACGCTGTAGATGCAGATGTTCGTTAAATTTGTAAGGTCAGAGACCGTCTTTGAGGCAACTTTCTGTTGCAGCTTCATGAACAGTCCCGCATCATTTCCGTATGCTTCGAAAGTATCCAGTAAAAAGCCATCCAATGCCCTCTGCAGGTCTTTTTCGTCTGTTACTCTCATATTTCTCCTTTCTTGCTCATCCTTCCTTTAACAGGTCATAAAGCTGCACCATGTCCGGCTGGTCACCGTTATGGAGCAGTTTGCCTGCCAGGATCCGGATCGCTGTTTTGCACCCCGGCTCCGATTCCACGGAGGACAGGATCTGCTCTTTTTCATCTCGTGTCACTTCATTCCGCATAAAAATGGCGGACATGAGCGGCGCCGCTCTTAACGTGAGCATGTTTCTGGTCATTTTTGTTGCGTCTCCTTTCATTCCTTATGATTATTTGGTTCATGTTCAGTATGTATACGCTTTCCGAATTTTCTCCGACAAAAAAAGAGTGATTTTTTCCGCAAACCTCAGATACAGCTTTTGAACAGGATATTTTAACATTTCGGCTTCAGATCCAGACGAAAAAAAGCACCGTATCAAACGGTGCTTTTGGATTTCCCGTATTTTGTCAGCTCCTGCTCGGAACCAACACGGGCAATTTTTAAAACCTGGGCGATCACGTCCGGCATGTTAAACCGGTCCGTATCGATGTCTTTCTGCTTGCAGTTCCACTGCAATGACGGAATCTCCATGTAAAAGGTTACATCCGGAGTCGTCGTGTTTGCGTAGATACGCTGCAGCTTCCCTCTCTCATACCGTGAGATGCCGGATACCTTCACTCGGATCCCTCCGGTATACGGCGGGATCAGGATTCCGGTCTCCCGGTAATTATTTTCCAAGCGCCGCATCAGGTACTGCGCCACATCGACAGTCGCGTCAACATCGTACGCGGCGTCATGGTACATGTCCTGTTCCGCGCCGCAGTAGGTCGATATGGTCTGGAGCTTGTAATTGACCACTTCGGACGGAGCGATCATTTCCTGGGCGAGTCTGTACACATCTAACGACATCATTGGGTTAAATACCTGCTGATACCGTTTATACATCTCGAATAGGAAGAGGTCATCGAACCGCAGGTTGTTGTATCCACAGACGATGCTGTTTCCGAAAAACTCCATGATCTGCGGGAAAACTTCTTCTTCCGCCGGCTGGTCCGCAAGGAATTCATCCGTAATTCCGGTAAGTTCTACGATTTTCTCGTTGAGCGATTCGACCGGACGGATATACCAGAGCCGTTCTTCTAACGGCAGGAAGCCGACAAACGGCATGTACATGAATTTCTTTGCGGACAGCTCGATGACGTGTGCCTGTGGTTTGTTACCACTGCTGACCGGGTTTAACCCGGTCGTTTCGCAGTCGTATACGATAATGTCCTCTGCCGATTCGAAGAATTCCGCGAACTGGTAGATGACGGTGGGTGTCTTGTACATAGACCTCCTCCTTACTTATGCGGCACTCCGTAGGAATCCAGCACGCTTGCGGCAACCGGGTCGCCACTGCAGTCCAGCATATAATGCTGTGACTTTAAGTACGCGATGCAAAGTCCAGCAAGATGTGACATCGGGCCTGCTTCCACGTAGCGGATGATGCTGCGGATGTGTACCGGATTGTACTTCAGTACCTGACTGATGTACTTCGGGCCCGGACGCATCATGCGGGTCTCGGCCGGTTCCTGATCGGAAGCTTTTCTCTTCGGGTCAAACGGTCTTTCCTGTAACAGGACGTCATCCGGGTTTTCCGGAGTCAGTGACTGCGGGGTCTCCCAGTCCGGTTCATGCTCAAACCAGTAGACGCTGCTGCGATCCGGTTCCGGTCTTGCAGGGGTTGCAGGCGCATAAGCAGGAGCTGCGGCAGCTTCCGGAGTTGCGGATGTTACCGTTTCCTCTGCTGCGTCAGTTTCGGAGTCTGTAAGCGGCTCGGATTCAGCTTTCTCTTCCGCCGGTGTCACGGACGGAACGTCGGATGTTTCCTCTTCGCTGTTGTCCGTCTCCTCGCCAGTTTCTGGCTCCATTGCCGGCTCTTCAGCCGGGCTTTCCGGAATGTCTTCCACTGTCGGCTCGGACACATTCTCTTCCTGCGCGGCTGTTTCCGCCATCAGGGCCTCTTCCTTAGCTTTTTCTTCCGCCTCGGCTCTGCGCTTTGCTTCCTCGGCCATCGCCATGTCAGCTTTGCGTTTTGCCTCAAATGTCTCAGATTTTAAAGCTTCCAGTGCGGCTTCCGCATGGGTTTTTCCCTCCACGGCTTCCTTTAAGGCTGCTTCACTGGCTGCGTTCGCCTCTTTTAAGGCTGCGATCTCGCCAGTTGCCTGATCTAACTGCTTCGCGGTTTCGGCTGCCTGCGTTTTTGCCTGCTCCAGTTCTGCCTTGTTTGCCTCACAGATCTGTTCCAGTGCGGCCTTTTCAGCTTCTGCCTTGTCCTTGGCTTCGCGTTCCTGGCGGATTGCGTTACCGTCGGTCTCCGCAGTTGCCTGGTATGCAGCTAACGCATCCTCTGCCTCTTTACGGGCGTCTGCAGCTTCCTGCGCCTTGCGGTCTGCCTCCTCTTTCTGCTCTACCGCAGCCTTTAAGTTGTTTTCCGCTTCAGTCAGGCGCTCCTGCATGGCAGTTTTTGCTTCGATCTCAGCCTGGATGGTCTGCTCCTGCTTTGTTTTTTCCGCATTTGTACGCTCATCCGCTTCCTTCGCAGCTTTTACCGCTTCCGCAAGTTTGACTCCCTGCTCCTCGCACTGCTTGGACAGTTCTGCCTGCTTGGCTTGCGCGGTTTTTGCCATTTCCTGTGCTTCTTTCACCTTTACGTCTGCATCCTTTAACAGGGCATCACTGTCTTTTTTGGCCTGCTCCATGGAAGCGACCTTATCCTGCAGGGCCTTATTCTCCGCTTCTGCCTTCTTTAATGCTTCCGAATCAGCAGCGGATGCTTTTTTACTTTCGTACTCATACTGCCCCTTGATGTTCAGTGCCAAAAGACTGATATCGGCATTTTTTTCATCCTTCGTCTTTAACACACTGATCATGGCGCGGTCAAACGCCTGGTTTGCAGCTGTCTGTCCGTCCGCTCCGGTACCAACGCCGTAGCAGCGGGAACCGAGGTCGTTTGTAACGATACAGATCGTTACGATCTTCCCATCCGCATAAGTCTGCTGCGGAAACTCACAGCTCATGAACGCGTCACGGGCTAACTCTACGAGTCCGTCATGGCTGAGGTATCGGTGCCCATCTTTGTCCGCGTACTGGATATGGAAGATGGCGCCTCCTGCCTCAATCGCCATGGTCGGGTTCTGTGCCTGTCTGGTCTCCTTCGTTTCTTTTGCTTTTTCTTTTTCCATCATTGGAACTCCTTTCTTTTTCTGGCGTACTCTGTGCCTTATTACTGCTTACGGCTTCAGTATGTAGATTTTTTGAATGTTTTGCCCGCAAAAAAAATCCCGCAGTCATAAACTGCGGGATTTGTGGTTTTTTTGTCATCTGGTTTTGGTCACGCTGCAGCGTACCGGTGCTTCCGTTACAATGAGCGGGTTTAACACCAGGTCCGTTTTCCAGATCTCCTGAAGCGACTCAAAGAAGACGCAGGCCGGGTTGCCGTTCGGATTGGCGTAAGTCACGACCTTATCCTTGGTCTCGTCCATCCAGTGGAACGGGTCCGTGTCCATGATCATGATCATGTCCTTGACCGGTTTTAACGGCTCCACGGTCTTTACGCTGATCTTACGGATCGGCTCTTCCGCGTCATTATCCGTATCCACCATGATCTCCCCGCTGATCTTTACGACCGTATCCTCCGCAAGCAGGTCGCTGTAGGAAGCGTACGGTTCCGTGAAACAGCAGATCGGGATGCTCCCGGTCTGGTCTGACAGGGTGAAGAATGCCATCGGGCGTCCGTCCGTGCGCCTTGCTTTGACCGTGTATTCCGTAATGATACCGGCTACACGGACACTGCTCTTTCTCCCGCGCCCTAATGCTTGGGAAATGGCGACGGTTTTTAATTCCTTGGGGCTTTCGTAGTGGTCCATCGGATGTCCGGTGAAATAATCACCGAGCAGTTCGCGCTCGTTCTTTAAGTTCTGGTATTCGTCATTGCAGACTGAAGTATCAATCTGCGTCTGACAGATCACGTCTTCCTTATCTGCCATCGACTTGCGGATCTTTGCCTGTTTGTCCGGCTCCGCAGTAGTGGCCAGTTTCTTATTGTAGTCCTTCAGGGACTTGATTGCCTTGGCATACACGGTGTCCCAGGCAATCAGAAGTGCCTGGCGGTTATCGCATAAATGTCGGAAAGCGTTTGCACGGACAAATTTCTCAAAGGTCTTAGCGTCCGGCCAGGTACGGATCACAAAATCCGCTATGCTCCGGAACGGGCCGTTCTTTTTTCGTTCTTCTTCAATCTGTGCCTGTGCGGCTCCGAGCCCCTTGATCTTACTGAGCCCGTAATACACCGCATTGTCATAGATCGTGAAGCCCGCTCCTGAAACATTGACATCCGGCGCCTCGAACGGGATCTGCATATATCGCATGTCCCCGCAGAGTTTCTGGATTCCGTCAAAATCAGAGGAGTTTAACACTGCCGCCATATACTGGAGCGGATAATGGTGCTTTAACCATGCAGTCTGGTACGCAACAACGGCGTAGCAGGCCGCGTGACTTTTGTTGAACGCATATCTCGCGAAATCCATAACCTCGTCAAACAGGTCATTTGCGGTTTTCTCGCTGATTCCACGCTTTTTGCATCCTTCGATCTTTCGTTCCGGGTCGCCGTAGATAAATGCCTGGCGCTCCGCTTTTAAGACCTTTTCTTTCTTTTTGGACATTGCTCTTCGTACCATATCCGCCTGTCCTAAGGAATAGCCGGCAAGGCTCTTAAAGATCTCCTGTACCTGCTCCTGGTAGGCGATGGCACCGTACGTATTTTTTAAGATCGGCTCCAGCTCCGGTGTCAGATACGTTACCGGCTGCTGTCCGTTCTTGACGGCAATGACATCCGATAAGAACTGCATCGGGCCCGGACGGAACATGGCAACAAGAAGCGTCAGGTCAAAGATCGTTTCTGGGCGGAAACCCTTTAACATGCCTTTCATGCCGTCAGACTCGAACTGGAAGACGGAGTTTGTATTTGCTTTCGCAAAAATCTCCCGGTATACATCCGCGTCATCCATCGGGATCCGGTCCATATCGATCAGTTTCCCAGTGTCCTTATAGATCTGGCGCACCGTGTTGGTGATGACCGTCAGGTTGATTAAACCGAGGAAGTCCATCTTCAAAAGTCCGATCTCCTCGGCCTGGATCATATCACAGGACGTCATGAGCATGGACTTATTGGACATGATGAGCGGAATGTAGTCGTCTACCGGGGCACCGTCCGCAATGATGATGCCTGCGGCGTGCTGTCCGTTGTGGAGAACGGTTCCCTCGATACACAGTGCGAAATGGATAATGCCCTGTGCAGCGTCGTTTCCAGCAAAGGAATTTTTCAACCCGGTTACGGAGATTTTCTCCGGCACCTTTGTTCCTGTATTTTTTACCTCACGCACGAAATCATCCGCGATCTTATGAAGGTCTAAATGCAGCGGGTCGTCTGTCAGTTCCTCGGCTTTTTTTGCAATGAGTTTTTCGAGTGCCACGTAGTGCTGCGCGTCATAGCCGCGGCTTAACGCATAGGTTTTCGCTGCTGTCAGCAACGCCGCTTTTCCGGTCTGTTCGCTCTTGGACATGATCCTGCATACGGTGGCTTCCCCGTATTTATGCTTGACATATTCAATTGCGTACGGACGAACGTTGGACTCGATATCGCAGTCGATATCCGGCATGGATACACGTTCCGGGTTTAGGAAACGCTCAAACAGCAGACCGTAGGTCAGCGGGTTGATGTTTGTGATACCGGTCATGTAGCATACCAGGCTGCCGGCTGCGGAACCTCGGCCAGGGCCTACAGTCTCGCCGGGGCGGTCCTTGACATACGCCGCGATCCGCTCCGTATCAAAGGTCAGCGCCAGCTTCTGTTCTTCCGGGTCGTCAAGATATAGTTTTCCCGCTACCCTTGCGTAGCGCAGGAAATCCTCTACGATGCAGAAATAATCCGCATACCCCATGGAACAGATGATGTTCAATTCATATTCCAGTCGGTCATAATCTGTAAAGTCACCGTCCGGATATCTCCATGCGATGCCTGCGTAGGTCATTTCACGCAGGTATTCTTCCGGGGTCTTCCCGTTTGGCGCCACGAATTTTGGATAATGTTTTTCCGTATTTAAACGGAATTCGCACTTGGAAACAATTTTCCCAACGTTTTCCATGGCTTCCCGTACGGTTACTTCCGGAAGGATCTTTAACAGTGCTTCGGAAAGCTCTGCATCATCCTTTACGTAGACTTCGTAATCCGCCGCGTCCGGCGTATACCAGCGCTCGTACTGGTATCTTGTGGACTGGGCGATTGCCCTGGCCAGAACGGAATCCGCGGAATTATCCGGGATGTGTGCGTCATTGGCCGCAACGACCGGGAGCCCGGTCATCTGGGCAACCCAGGCAAGCTTCGGGTAGGCAGCCTTTTCAATCTCTAAGCCGTGATACTGCAGCTCAATGTAGAAATTCCCTTCTCCGAACAGCCTGCTATACCAGTCCGCTTCCGATAACAGCGCATTGTTTAAGGATGCGTCGTCCACGTAACGCTCACGGATCGCCGTGATCCTGCGTTCAATCTGCATCCATTTTGCGATCTGCTTTTCGTCTGCCGCAATGAAAGCCTTCAGATTTTTCAGTACCGCCGCATTTTTTTCATATGCAGCATTTACCTCGGCAAGCCTTTCTGCGGCTTCTGCCTTCTTTCTTTCCTCCTCTTCGTATTCTTTCTTTGCCAGCAGGCGCTTGGCCTCATCCTTTCCGGTGGTAGCCCTGCGGTAAAGTCCCTGCGTGCTCTTTTTTGCGGCTTTTTTCAATGCCGCAATTTCTACCGACATGGCGCTTTGTTCTCCCATGAGCGCATCCCGCTTCCAGCAGTTTTTCGCGTAGCTTTCCGCCTGTGGGGAAAGGAATGCATCCTGCTGTTCACGCAGTTTATTGATGTCGTCATCCACGGAGCGGTTAGCTAAGACAATGCTTGCCAAAACTCCCTGGACGCACGCGCTCGTGGCAATTACGTTCCCGTGTCCTTCCGAGCCCGGCCCGAAATACCGCATCAGCAGCTCTTTATTGCCTCTGGCAAATCCGTTTGCCAGCCGGTGCTGAGTGTCGGTTGTGAACTTGCTGAGTGCCCGGAATCCTTTGTCGTTTTTTGACATGAGGATCAGGTGCTTTCTGCCTTCCGACCCCTCTTCGATGTAGGCTTCGACGCCGACCACCGGTTTGATCCCGGCTTCCTCGCAGCATCTCGCAAAATCGATATAGCCGGTCATGACGCCGTGGTCCGTTAAGGCAACTGCCGGCGCACCAAGCTCTTTTGCCCGGTCGACTAATGTCTGCACGCTCATCGCGGAATCCCTTCTGGATTCCATGGTGTGGTTGTGCAGTAATCCATATTTTACTCTTGAACGTTCCATATTAACCTCCTGTTCCTTATCATTTGTTGGTTCCCTTACAGTATGGATACCGTTGCGTGCCGGGCAGCCGGAAAAATCGCAAAAAAAGAGACCCTCCATTTGGAAGGCCTCTATAGGTTTTAGTCAGGCGTTTAAGACCAGCCTTGCGTATTCACGCATCTGCTGTTCGCTTGCCCGGCCAAGGAAGATTCCGCGGTTTGCGAATTCTCCCTTTGACTGTAACAATTTCTGAAATGCCATGCGGTCGACCGTTGCAAAGAAATTTCGCAGCTCGGCTTTGGACATGGTCATTACATCCGGTTTTCCCGGCTCCTTTGTTTCCGGCGCCGGTGTTTTCGCAGGCTGCGTCATAGGCTTTTCCTGCATAACAGGTGTCTGACTGGCCGCCTGATTTGCTGTCTCCCGGACCGGCTTTTCCGGTGTTTTTGCAGTCTGTGCGATCCCGCTTCCGGCAGTCTGTGCTGGCTTTGCAGGTTCTTTTTTAGGCTGCGGTGCTGTTTCCTGCGGTTTTGGTGTAGGAGCAGGCGTTTTCGCTGCCGGCTTTGCCACAATTTTAGCACCTGGAGCAGCTGGCTCTGGTTTCTCAGGTTTTGCGGGTTTTGGCGGTTCCTTTGGTGCCGCTTTCTCCTCCGTCTGTTTCATGGCATTTTCCATGAATTTTGGCGGCTGGATCCCGGCAGTCAGGGACTGTCTTCTCTGTTCCGCAACCTTCTCCTGTCTTCCGGCTGGTTTCTCCGCCTGCCGCAAGACCTCATTCATGGCTTCATCCCCGGATTTTGGCTTCATTTCCGGCGGGATGACATGGGGCACATTGCCCACGTTTAAGGCCAGTTTGTTTAATGTCTGCAGGATCGGCGCAAGTTCTTCTTGAGTATAGCCTTCAAAAAGAACCATGACACGGTTTCCGGAGCAGATCATCCTTGAATATCCCATAATTTCTCCTTTCTTCTATTCCTTGCGGATTTAACATCTTCAGTATGTGGACGAAACCGTAAAAAAATCGGCCCGATCTACCAGTCCTGCACGATCTTTTTGATCATTTCCGCCGTCTGGCCGGCTAAAAGCTCAAAATCCTGCACATTCATGTAAAAATCCTTCCCATACATTTTTGTGAAATCCTTGTTATTCTGTTTCCCAATCGCCGTCCCAAATACCTGGATCTTTTCCCTCCTGGCATCCTCGATGGCAAGCATATTCTGCCGGATGCCTTCAGAGCCGCTGAAATATGCGCTTGGGAGACCGTCGGAGATGATGTTCATCAATTTATGTTTCTCTCTGCGGCGCTTTAGGAGTTCTGTTGCATAGCGGATGCTGTAAGAATCGAAGTTACTGCCGTTACCTTCGATGTAAGGCAGCGTCTCCCGTTCTTGTAACGTGTTCGCCCACCTGATAAAATGGAGCTGTTCCACTTCGGATGAAGTGGTGTGAAACCCCATACAGTATGTCGGAATCCGGAAATACGCCATCGTTTCCGCGATCGCAGTTGCTGTGATAATGGCGGCAGTCGTTTTTTCTCCCCGCATGGAACCGGAACAGTCGACCAGCAGCATCAGGCACATGTCAGCCTTATCTGACGGGAGACGCTTCCGTTCAAACAGACGGGATGTCACCCGGCCGGCAGAGGCCCGTTTTAAGCTGACCATGCCACTCTGCGTGTACATTTTCCGGCTGCAGTCATCCTGGAAGATCTTTTTCAGTTTGACGATCAACGGTTCGTAAATGATTGCTGCCCTCTCCGAATATTTTGCATAAAGCTCCGGGGCGGAGTCTTCCACGACCATATCATCCGGTATAACGTCCGAAAACTGCTTATGGTTGGCTGCGATCTCTTTGACAGCCTCATTCATGGCTGTTGTTATCTCTTGCCCTGCGGACTTACCACAGGTATCCTCATAGGATTCCATCAGACTATCTAACTGCTCGGCAAGTGTTTCTGGATCGATAGCTTCCGGCTCCGCTTCCGGGTCTTCCATATCCTTCGAGGTAAGATCCCGCTGTTCCTCCCAGGATTTGTCACCAGGAATGGGTTCTTCGTTCTCGTCCTCGCTTCCAGTATGGTTTTGATTAGTGTCTGTCTCAGATGATTCTTCCGATATCCCAGCTGACTGTCCTGTGGTTTCTTCCGGAACGGTTCCGGATGCATCGTCCGCACCGGACTCGGCCTGCGTCATTGTGGAGGCTTTCTTTTCCGTCTCCGCTTCGTCACCTGCTGCTCCTGGACTGTTCTTGACATCCAGGCTTTCGCCTTCCTCCGGATCCTCCGTTTCTTCCTGTCTGTCTGTGATTCCAGCATCTTCTTTTAATTGATCCTGCATTTTTTCTTTTTCTTTTTCCATGCTTTGCTTTCTGGCCTTGTTGCGTCTTTCCGACCGCTTGGAGGAATCAGAAACATTCGCGGCTTTCCGGCCTTCGCCGTTGCCGTTCGTACTGCGTTTTCCGGTCGCATTTGTCAGGTCACTCATACAAAGAGAGGCGTTCCAACCGTTGATCGGTGTCAGGATCCGCAGTGCGGTCTGGAAGATTTCCTCAGCTATATGGACGCGTTTTTTGCCATCCGGCTCATTGATCGCCTGGTATACCAATCCGATCGTACGGTCGAAACAGCGCCTGGCCGCCTGAGACGTAAAATCGCCCTTCACGAGTCCTCCATCGCCGAAGTGGACCAGCGCGGTCATATATTCATACCATGCTGTGCTCAGAGGATTCGTCTCAGCATGTTCTGAGACCGGTATTGCCAGGTCATAGCATCGGTCGATCGTAAAATACAAGGCATCTAATGCCGGCCCTCCGACGATCTGGTCCGCGAAATTTTCGATGGCCGGATCTTCGATTAGGTTTACGATCGTCATAAAGAGGTCCTTTTGCTGGTAATCCGAGATTTCCCGCAGGATGCGCTCCGTTTCATCAAAGTCCGTAAAAACCTGATGCATGGCTTCATGGATGTTAATTCCCATCTGCATGATGCGCACTTCTGACTCCGTGACTCGGTTAAAAAAATCATGGTCCCTGGCCACATGGATGATCCCGTCTTTTGATGTATATCCAAGCGCGGGGTGTTCCGCATCCTGGACGATCGTTCGTCTGCCGATAAGAGAAGTGTCTAAAAATCCCATGATGCGGCACCTGGTATTCCATTCTTTTTCTGTCATAACTGCCGTCAGCCTCCTTTCCGGACTTTTCCTACGATCTCTTTCCAGTCATCCGGTGCGGTCTCCTGAAGCAGGATCACGATCCCGGCTTCCGGATTCCAGACTGCCCCGTTTACCACGGTCGCGTCGCATTCCCAGCCGGTATAGCTCATGATCCCGGTATCTTCCGGTATCTGGTTGGCCTCAAACAGCTCCATTAATTCCTTATATGTTTTCACTTGTTCTTCCCTTCACTTTCTTTGGCGGCCTGTAATTTGGCAGGTTCGTCACAACATTGGTTTCCAGCATGTCTGCCGTCTGCGGGTCCACGATTCCGACCGCTCCGATCAGGGTATCCGTAATCGCCGTTTTCGGATCATCACCTTCCGCCATGTTCTCAAGGGCACCAAGACATGCTCGCGTGCTTAAGTTCAGGGCGTATTCAGCAGTTGACCGGTTTTCAAGCAGAGTGCTTTTGATCTTTGTGTATGCATCATAGACGTATTTCGCGTCATACTGCGCATACCCGTATTTGATCAGGAACCGGATAAAGTCATCCGGTGACGGATCCGCGATCCGGTATTTCTGCTTGAAACGGCTTGCAAATGCCTGGTTTAACCACATGGTTCCTTCCGTGCCGACGTTCATCGTGGCGATAATCACGGTCATTGGATGACGGGTTACCTTCTGGTATCCGTTTTTCATAATAAAGGACGGATATTCGATCGCATTGTTCAAGGTACCGGTCAGCATGTTCTGGTCGGCACAGTTGATCTCTTCCATCAGGATGATTCCTCCGTTTTCATAACCTTCCAGAAAATCCGTTTCTGCAAATGCGAGTTTTCCTTCTACGATCTTATTCTTTCCCTCGATCTCATCCGACTCCGTATATTTGTCGAACTTGGTTTCGTAAAGTGGCAGCCCCGTGGCGGCTGAAAGCGCATGCGCCAGTACAGTCTTTCCGGTACCAGGGTTTCCGTATAACAGAACGTTTACGGCATCCCCGCGGGTATAAGCCGGATCTGTCATCCCGACTTCCCATAACGGCAGGATCCGCTCCCGCAGCCGGTAGTCCAGTTTCCGCATCAGCCTGAAAAATTCAGGGACCGGTACGAAGCTGTCCAGGAAATCAGGCGGAACGACGCGTTCCTGCTGTCTTTCGGTCCAGCCAAAACTGATCCGGTATTTTCCATCCCGGTACGGTTTTAACGGGTCCTCTGCGGTTTCCGACTCTGCTTTTGCTGTTTCCTCCTGAGACTTTTTAGCCTCTTCCTTCTTTTCCCGCTTGGCGCGGTTTCTGTCCTGCTGGGTCTGTGCCTCGTACTCTGCCAGTGGCTTGATGCCAGGGATCGCGTGCGCATTGCCTGTCTGTACCGCCATCAGGCACTGTGCGGAAAAATTGTCGCTTGCCTGGACTTCGCAGGTGCATGTCAACATCGTCCGCAAATAATAGGTCACGGCATCGCAGAACCGGTAACAGGAATCAGAAAGTGTCAGTGCGGAAGTAGGGGTTGTGACCTGGTGGTAACATTCCGTGAACGTCGACCGGCATTCCTGATCCTTATCCATGGCCAAGACCGTAAAAATTACCGATGCAAGCGCCTTTAACATTTGATTGTCCGCATACCTGAGTCCGGAAATCTTTGTAAAAACAATCCTCTGTACGCTACTGTCTGTTACGCAAAATGACACAGATTCCTTCTTTAACTGAAGCCGTCCGTAAATATCACCGTTGCTCAGCCGGACAGCGCGCAGCTGTTCGGATTTAACAAATTCCAGCATGGATACGGAATTGGTAAGCCAGACGTTCCTTGTGACAGCGCCGGACCGGAAGCCAATGGATGACTTTGCCTCCATGGCATCCTTATGGCGTTTGCTCATTGGCGCAACACTGGAACAACTCTCCTTTGTGAATCCGGTTGCTTCCCCCTTCGAGAGAAATGGTATCCCCGTGCTCATTGGATCGAATGCAAATTTCATTATGTGTTTCTCCTTTCTCATTTCCTTTTTCTTCTTTTCGGTATCAGTATGGGATAACGGGGGAATCAAAAACCGGATGTTTTCCTGTATCTGTTGCCATCAAGAGGAAATCGTTGCCAAAAAGTGTTATCCGCAAAAAAAGACACGGCCAGTTTCCTGACCGTGCCATCCTTCCGGCTTATTCGCTTGCCGGACCTGTTGCCGTTTCTGTTTTTTTTGCAAAAGCTGGACCGGAATTGGAATAATCCTCTTCCTCATCCCCGCTCATGCTGTTCGTTTTGCTGGAATCCTTGATTTTCCCAACCAGGATACCATCTTCTCCTGCCTTCCTGCCGTCCGGCACGGTCATGTTCCTGGCCATTTTGCCGTCCTCGCCGAAATAGTAGTCATCCGGGCCCCAGTGGACAGTCGTGTTGGAAACCATGTATCCGTCTGAACCGAAGAAATACCAGGCCCCGTTTAATTCTACCCAGTTGTACTGGACGTAGGAACCGTCATTATTCTGGTACCACCAGCCGTGGTCGTCCTGTTTCCACCCTGTGTTCTTGTAAATGACCTCCGTTGTGCCGGGACCATTTGTTTCATCCATACCTTCAATGGTACGTTTTTCCGTTTCGACGGCATATTTGGCACGGTATTCCGCTGCCATCTCCTTGCTGACGGAAAAGGTACCCGCTTCTGCACCTTCCGCCTTATCGCCGGAGCGTGAGATTGGACGGACGCGCAAGCGGTAATCTCCGGCCGCCCGCATGACCGGCTTAAAGTCATACGTGGTACCGCCGGTAAAATAGATCTTGCTGCTGGAGTTTCTGGTCAGTATCAGCTGGTATTTGACCGCGTTTGTGGAAGCCTCCCATCTTGCGGTACCGTCGGAATTCCAGGATGCGTCGCTGATCGCGGTGCATACGTCCTCTAAGTCTGTAAGCTTAATGATCAGGCGCAGGGTCGTTCCGTTATCCAGCCTGGACGCTTTTACATACTCAGCGCCTGCGCCCTGGAGCTTTACCTGGCTTGCCTTGGTTAAATAAAAGGCATATCCATCATCTGCGGAAAGTTCCACCACGTAATTTTCTTCCGCTGCGCTCTTTTTCTTTTTGGTCGTAAAGTCATCATCGTCCTGATCAGCTGTCTCCGACTCCAGTTCTACGCTTCCTACCGAATAGTGTCCGGAAGAACTTTCCGCCGTGATCTCCGGATATCCGTCCTCATCATATCCCTCAATGCAGAATCTCACATTTACTTTCTGGATCTTTTCCGTTGCATTTACCTGTACCGGACATACTGCGGTTGCCAGGACCATGCATGCCAGTGCGGCTGTAATCTGTTTTCTCATATCGCTCGGGGCTATACCCCTCCTCCTTCCTGCTTTTCTTTCAGTATGTCTGCTGATGGAAAAATTCCTGATCTCCAGAATTTTTTTGCGGATAACACTTTTTGGTCATTTTCCATTGGATTTTACAAAACAATTTCGTATAATATAGATATAAGAGAAACATGGATATCCAAAACCGGTCAGGAAAACCGGTATTTACTGATAAATCACCGTATTCCGTACTACAGGAGGAAATGATATGTATACCACCATCAATATGTTAGGCATGATCCGCGGACACGTAGACCGCATGGAATTATTAAAGAAGCAAGACGCACTTGTAACCGAGACTCCGGACGAGAAAGTAAATCCGGCCATTCTTGTAAAAAATATCGTCGGGACCGCGAATGTTCCAATTCGCGCCACTATCAACGCGCCGGAAGCTTACGGCGGGATCCGCCTTTTGGGCATCCCTGGCTGCGGCACGGTCGTATGCCATGCGGACCAGATCGAAAACGTATACAAGGCGGTCGATACCGCAACCGGCGTCCGTGTCCGCAGGGTTTTACGGGACGTCCTCGGTGATGACGCTGCCGATAAATATGATGTCTCTGCCATGACTCCGCTTGAAAAGCAGAAATTCCTGGAGCAGTTTGGCCAGCCTATCTCCACCGGCAAACAGATGTCCAACATCCCTCCGATCACCAGGAACCATATGGTGATCAAAAAAACAAAAGCGATGGCAGACGGAACTCCGGCATTTTACACACAGGGGCGCACTCCGTTCTGGCCGGAAGATCTTGAAATGGACCGTTAATACTCTTTTTTCAGACCCGTATCCCGCGGGTCTGTTTTTTTGTCCTTTTTTGGGTCGTCAGGATACCATACTGTTATCAGTGTCTTATATCAAGGAATGAGAGAAAGGAGCAAGATATGCGAAAGATTTTTGAAGTGGCAGACGCCCAGCCGGATGCAGATGATATCTGTTTCGTGTCCGATGGATGTACTGCCTTACAGATTGCAGCCCTGTATCCTCCTCTCACGGAGCAGGAAGAACAGGAACTGCTAAGTACCAAGGGGACGCCGGGCTGGGAAAGTGCGAGGGAACGGCTTGTGCTATGCAACCTGCGTCTGGTCATGTGGGTCGCAAACCGGTATCCGGAAAGCGGCGGCTTCACAACGGAAGACCTGATCGAATACGGGATCGTCGGACTGATGCTCGGAATCGACCGGTACCAGGCATCGCAGGAGACGAAGTTATCCACTTACGTCATCCCGTGGATCCAGAAAACGATCCGGGAACAGGTCATGTTACGACAAGGGTTGATTACCGTACCGGCCCATATGGCAGGCCAGGTTGCCAAGTTGCAAAAAGAACGGCACCGAATGATCGCGGAAGGCATCCTGGAACCGTCCATGGAAGAGCTGATGATCAGGAGCGGAATCGATCCGTCCATGTCGGAACAGCTGCAATCCGCCATGGAAGCGTCCATGTGCGGGTCTTTGGATACGCCGGTGGCATCCGGCAGTTCACGCGGTTCATCCGATACCGCAACAACGGTCGGCGATTTTATTGCAGACCAGAAAAAGAGTACAGAAGAAACGGCAGTGGACGCTGCCATGGCGGCAGATATCCTGCGTTACATGGAGTGCTTTGCGGATTCCGAACAGCGTGTTGTCCGTCTCCGTCTTGGAATCGACGACGGGGTGCAGAAAACCTTCCAGGAATGCGGTGAGATCCTTGGCTGCACGGCGGAATGCTGCAGACAGATGTATCTGCGCGCCATCCGTAAATTACAGACTGCGTTCGCGCCGGCATCTATTGCAGATGCTTGACAAAACAGGTTCTTTCCCGTGCGGAAAGGATCTGTTTTTTATTTTGCAGCTATAAGAAAAAAGGCAGGGACCACAGGGTCTCTGCCTTTTTGAAAGGTTTTTCGTCACCGGAGCTTCCGTTTTAGTTAAACGGAAGACCTTCGTCTTCAACTCCATCCGGGATGTTCATAAAGCCATCTCCCATCGGAGCGCTTGGAGTCGCGCTACTGCCGGAACCAGAGCCGGAGCCAGCGCCTTTGCTATCCGCAAACTCCTGGCTGTTTGCCACAATCTCGGTGGTATAGACCTTCTGGCCTTCTCTGTTAGTGTAGTTGCCAGTCTGGATTCTTCCGGACACCAGGACACGCATGCCCTGGCGGAAATAACGCTCCGCAAACTCGCCCGCCTTGTCAAAGGCAACGATGTTGATGAAATCTGCGGTCTGCTGGTCGCCGCTATTGTTACGGCCTCTGCGGTCCACCGCAAGAGTGTATCTTGCAACAGCCATGCTTCTCTCTCCAGAGGTATAACGCACCTCCGGGTCCCTTGTTAAACGTCCCATCAATATAACTGTGTTCATCTTGCTTCCTCCTTGGAATAATTTTTTTTGCATTTTAAAGTTCTCCATTCCTTGAACTTCATGCTGTCTTCAGTATGTGCACGCTTCTGTTTCAAAAACGCGAAAAAAATTATCCGTTTGTGATCTCGTCGTCCGTGGATTCCGCAAGGAGTGACTGGTAATACGGACAGTGCTCACAATCCCTCTTATAAAGGCATTCCTGCTTTCGGTTGAACCGGCACTGCTTCCGGCGTTTTGCGATGATCCACGTGATGATTGCCGCCAAGAGTACGAACTGGATTGCTGCCAGGATCGGATGTTCCGTGATCGCCCGGATGACCGCCTCATACGCTGCCGTGATCAGTCCGGCAAGTTTCTGCCAGAAAGTCTGCTCCGCCGTGGAGATGTAAGTGGCATTTGCTTCATACGTATAGACTGCCGAATTTTTCTTTGTCAGCTCTTCCGTATAAACACTTTTCCAGGCAGCGCCGTCCTGGTGCGGAAGCGTCACTGTGCCGGAATAGACGGCATTCACATCCCGTACGTATTTGCTTCCGATGCCATCCGCGTTACGCATCGGGATGCCGTTTTTTTCATACGGTTCCCCTGCCCAGTCAATGGCGTTAATCCGGTAATATTCTGAATCAAGACCGAGCATGGCAAGGAACTGGTCTGCGTAATCGATGAGCGGTGCATCCGACGGAATCTCCGTTCCGTTTAAATCAAGGACTTCCGCATCGTAATTACTGATCGTGATAGGGAACTCGAAGTCCACCCAGTGCCATTTCGTGTCACTGGAATCCGTAAGCGGCAGTGTCGTTTCGATTTTTGCCTTCGTATCTGCGTCTTCGTAAGTGTAGTCGATGGTCTTTGGGATTGGGACCCCGTTTTCCACATCCTTATATGCCCTGGTGGCTACAGCATCCTTGACGATATCCGGGATCTCGCTGTCCACCAGTTCCTTGGACGATAACTTCCATGTGACGCCATCCTGTTCCATGGTCTCCTGCGGCAGGTAAGACTCTTCCTGCCCCTTGATAAATGTATCCGACGTGACTTCCATGGTCCGCCGTTCCGGAGTCCGGGAATCCACCATCTTAAGATCTGATATGGAATCCAGTTGGAAGACCGTATCCCCGATCGTGACCTGTTTTGTCTCCTTGTTGAATCCGTCATCTGCATTATTGTAGGATTCAAAGCGGATCGTCGTTTTAAATTTCCGGTCTTTTTCCGACACGCCGTCCGTATCGATCTTGCAGGCCAGCGCCTCCGCATCCGATACGGTCGCCTGCGGCGCCGCGTAAGCGTAAGAACCCGTGCCGGCTACCATGCATGCCGCAAGGAGCACGGCGCAGGCTTTCCGGTACTGTTTGTGTTTGTTCAGCATAAAAATCCCTCCATGTTTTTTCCTGCTTTCAGTATGTCGCAAAAAAGTCCCGCGTATAGCGGGACTTTTCTTATGCTGCGTCTTTTGCGGATAACACTTTTTGGTCACTGCCTCCATCCTGTCGGCATCAGGTTCCATTCCGCTTGTTACTTCGCTGTTCACATGCGCTCAAAAGATCCATAAGGTTCATTTCATTTGCAATCTGGCTTGACCGGTTGAGGCTTTCCGCTTCGTGGCGTTTGGCCTCCTCACTTGCCGGCATCGGGTTGAACTTTGGAGGGAAAGGCGCACGGTACAGCCCGCCGGCACGTCCGTACGTGGTTTCCCGGAAACGGTTTGGCCCGGTGTTCTGGATGACGGTTGCATCGGATTCCTTCGCCGCGTTTTCGTTCACCCCTGTAGTGACCGGCATCTGAGCCGCGGTCTTCCTCACTTCTTCCGGATTATCGTGAAGTCTTTCCATTTCCTCGCGGTTTAATTCCTTTGGGGCTGAGATCGGCCTTGCGCTTGGCACGCGGCTCTTTTGCAGTTCCTTTTTCTTTTCTGCCAGTTTTTTCCGGTTTTCTTCCAGCCGTTTTACGCTGCTGGATTTTGCATTGCAGTAATTGAACTCATACAGGTTCTCATGCGTTTTGAGGTTGCCGAGGTATTTGGCGTTTGGATGGTTCTGGGTTGGGTAGCGCTCCTCATAAAGCGGCTGCTGGCCGGCGATCATGCAGATTGCCCAGCCGGGCCTTAATCGGCGGACCTCGTCCAAAGTGATCAGGTCACGGCCGGTGTACTGATAGTTCCTGCTGTCCGAACCGGTGCCCTTTCCGCTTGATGACTGCCCGACACTCTTGGTACGGATCGTTTCCTTTCCGGCCATCTTTACAATCTCTTCGTGGGTCGAGGTCTCATTACCGCCCAGGTACAGCTGTACCATACAGGCACCCTTGATGGTCTCCCAGTCATCCTTGTACAGGTTCTTGATCTGTCCGATGGCCTGGATGAAGATCATACAGGACAGGCCGTATTTACGCATGGTGGTCAGCTTCTGCTGGAAATTCGGAATCACGCCAATGTTTGCAAACTCATCCAGGATGAAACGTACCGGGACCGGCAGCGGGAACTGGTTTGTCTTTGCCGCATGCTCATACAGCGTGGAGAACATTTGGGAGTACATCATGTTGACCAGAAATGAGTAGGTATTATCACCCTGCGGAACAATGATGAATACGGCGGATTTCCGGTCGCCAAGGGTCTGTAAGTGCATCTGGTCTTCCGTGGTCAGGTTGCTGACTGCATCAATGTTAAAAGGAGCCAGACGTACTGCAGCCGTGATAAGGATGGACTGTGCGGTTTTATCGGAAGCCTGTTTGAAGATATCATACTGTCTGACGCAGATATCGTCCGGGTCGATGTCACGGATGCGGTTAAATAAGTTATCCAGCTTGGAATTTCCGTTTTTATCCGCCTTTGCTTCCGATAGCAGCCTGGAGACCATGGTAAAGTTCTGCTCTGTCTTACTGCGGTAACGGATCAGGTAAAAAATGATCGCTTCCAGAAGTGCCGTCTCCGATTTTTCCCAGAACGGGTCAGAACTCTTCTGCCCATCAGAGGTACAGTTGATCAGACAGTTGATCAGGGTCATGACGTCCTCTTCCTTCTCAATATACCGGAACGGGTTATAGGTATTGGAATGTGCCATGTCCACCAGGTTCAATACGCGGATCTGGTAACCGCGCTCGATTAAGAAATTTCCGCACGTTGCCAAAAGCTCACCGGACGGGTCCGTGATGACGTAGGAACCATATTCCTGCAGAATGTTCGGACGTACGACCGCCCAGGATTTACCGGTACCAGGACCACCGATGATCAGGATGTTATCATTTCCCAGTTTTCCGAATCCAACCCGTCCGTTCTTGGTCAGGATGATGTTCTGCTCGCTCTTCGGTCCCTTATCTGTTTCCTTGGAGCCTTCCGGATAGGTATATTTCATGTTATACATATCCAGCATTTTGGTATCCATGAATTTTGCCGTACCCTGCTCCGTTCCATGCAGCTTGTGCTTATCGCGGACCTGGGTATCATAAGCGCCGAATACCATGAACCCGCATACCAGCGTAACAGGGACTACAAACGGGACGAAGTATTTTGGTGAGAAATTTAGATTCAGCGGATTCCCCTGCATCATAAGGGCTGCCATCAGATGCGCGATCGTGGTTCCATCCGCTCCTGCGTCCGCGGCATACCAGGCCGCCCTTGCGCAGATGTATACAAGTATCAGGATTGCGGCGACTGAGCAGACGATGATCAGGATCTTTTTCTGCCGCAGCCGGTCTTTGTCGACATAGTTTGATGCCATCTTGTTTCCTCCTTCTAAGTTGCTTTAAGGCCCGGTATCTCGCTATCCGGGCCCGTGCGTCAAATAATGGATCCCGGTTACGCTTCCGGTGCGTATTCGTCATCCACGACCGCGTCAAACCCGCCGATCAGGCAGAGGACCTGTCCCGGTGCCAGTGTCCTTACCTGGTCTGCCGTCAGGACCGGCCTCTTCTCGCCAGAAGGCATCCGGTCATATCCGGCGCGGTTTGCGATGTATTCCGGATTGGAGATGGAAGCACCCCCAAGCGGGACGGTTACGCCTGCTTTTTTCTCCTCTTTACCGCCGGCAGCGGAATAGACGCAGGCCATACATCCGGTATCCAAGAGCAGGTCAGCATCGTCATGGTACGCCTGTTTTAATTCCGACGCGGATCTTAACAGGAGGATACAGGAGATCCGGTAATGTTGCATGGTCAGGAACTTACTGAGAAAATCCGGAAGTACGCCGATGGATGCAAAATCCGGCAGGATCATCTGGATCGGAAGGGCCGGCGGGATCTGCTTGAGCGCCTGCGCATGGCTGTACACCGCTTCTACAAACTGTGTCAGGAACAGGTTTGTCAGGATACGGGAAGCCGGGTCTTTGGTCGAAAGCGACAGGAAGATCACCGTCTTTTCTTCTCCGGTTGTTTCCAGATGAAGGGCGTCCTCCCTTCTTTTATCCGCAAATTTGCGGAACACATCCTGAAGCGAGATTAAGACATTGCATGCAGTCTTTTCCGGGATCTGCTTAAAGATTTCATACTGGACCACACATGCAGCTTCCGGGTCCTGGGCTTTCACGCGTTCAAAGGCCAGATCTAGCTCTGTTTTCCCTTCTGTTTTCTGATTCGCCCTTTCTAACATTTCGGATGCGGCAGCCAGGTTCTGGTCTTTACTGGAACCGTCATGGTACAGATACAGGAGTACTGCGTACAGCAGTGCGCGCTGCGCATCCAGCCAGAATTCATCCTTGGTCTCGGTGACGGCCAGGGCGTTGATGATGCTTTGCGCCATCACGGCGATGTCGGCATCCTTTTTGAGGTACCGGAACGGATTATAGGTATCCGGCGCATCCTGCGGCGTAATGGTCAGGATACGGTATCCGTCTTTTTTCAGTTTTTCCTCTGTCTCACGTTTGATCGTCCCATCCTGGTCGAGAACCACGTAGGACCCACAGCACTGCAGGACGTTCGGCACCGCGACGGAGCGAACCATATGAGACAGGTCTTTTCCGATCACGGCCACATGGTCATTCGCGTGGCAGCCGCGGCCAAGGCGAACGCGCTTGGAAAGGATAATATTTTTGTTGCTGTCGGTCTTTGTGGAACCGAGCGGATGCGTATAATTGGTAAGGTAGATTTCCGGGAACTGAGTTTTGATCATATTTTTCTCTCCTTCTGGTTGTTCTTATTTTCCTTATGGTTTGTCTTATGAGAAATGCCTAATCATTGCGATACAGTATTTAGTCAGGATCGTGCGATGTCATCGCATATTTTTCGTCCATGTAGACCGGCATGCCGGGAACACAGATCAGGCACATATCCGGCGGGATCTGACGGATGCCGGATGTAAAGACCGGTTCCCCACCCGCGGGGCCGGTTGGGCGTTCCTGATCTTCGTCCCTGCGACGGATGGATATGGAGCTCAGTGGCTCTGTCGCATAAATGCCGCATTCCAGGTCAAACCCGAAAGCAGCCGGCATATAAACGACAGCCCCGCAGACACTCAGAATGGCAGTGGCGGTTTTCGGGTAAACATCTGCAAGCTGTCTGGATGACTGGACCGTCATAATGGCGGTGAGCCCCGCTCCCCTCATGGTGGCCAAGCTGCGGTCAAATTCCGGAATGTATCCGAGACCGGTCAGGTCATCCATCAAAAGTGTCAGGGGATAATCCGCGTGTCCTTTGCTGCATTCGTATGCTACGTGGTAAGCCGTCACTTTGAAGATCTGTGTGAACAGGAGCGGTACGAGGATAGCCTGTTTCTGGGCAACATGGAAGCCGGTTAAGAATACAGCCGTCTTCCGGTCGCAGAGCCGGCTCAGTTCAACCGTATCATCAATGCTTAAGTCCTCTTCCGATTGTCCGTTAAACGCCATCAGGCAAAGGGTTACAGCCGTGCGCGCACTCAGGCTTGTTTTTGAGGACGCAAGATTTGCGGTGTCGTAAACCGCGATTGCACTGTCACGGTTATTGATCTTGCGGGCTTTTTCGAATAAATCGTCATACTGTTTCGGGTTATCCCTTGCAAGGATCGCAAGGTTCAACACCTGCCTCATTGTCTGTTCTTCTTTCGAGCAGAAATGCAAAAGGTACAGGATGATCGAGGATAAAACCGCGGTTTCCGTTTTGTTCCAAAACGGGTCCTGGCACTGCGGCGAGCCGTCCCCGAGATTATCCAGGATGCAGTCCACCAGGAGCATGACGTCCTCATCAGTACGCACATAACGGAGCGGATTATAGCGGTCGGAAACCTTCGGGTTCCCAAAATCAATGACTTTGACGGAATATCCGTTCCTGCTCAGTTTCCTGCTACTTGCAGCAAGCAGGCTTCCGTCCGGGTCCGCGACAACGTATGAGCCGTGGGCACGCATCAGGTTCGGAAGAATCACGTGGCGGGTCTTTCCGGAACCCGGGTTGCCAACTGCCATGATATGCGGGCTGCCGCAGGCTTTTTTGTTATCCTGGGACAGGAAGACGTGCTTGGAAACAATCAGATTTTCGTCTCCCGTCGCATAATCTTCTCCAAACGGAGCATTGTGGTCGCGGTTAAAATCCGCCATTTCCGCCGCCGACCATGACAGATTACCCATGGCGACTTTTAATTTTCTTTTTTCTGTTACCATAACATTGTTTGTGGGGCACCTCCCCACTCCTCCTTTTCGGTTTTTGCGCCGTCCGCGCGGTGAGGGCTGGCAAGTACCCCGCACCATCGGATACCAGGCGGCATCATCAGTATGTTGCCTGTTCATCAATTTGCTGGCAGGTATCCGCGAGCCGGTGCGCCTCCTCACATCTTCGGCGTCACTGCATGCGTGGAAGAGCCGGAGTTGCAAATGGCCAAAAAAAGACCCCGTCCATTGAACGGGATCTTTTTGCATTTTTGCGGATAACACTTTTTGGTTATCTTCGGCCGATTTCCGGCATCGTTAACGTACGATATCGAGTTCGGTCTCTTTTTCTCTGGACTGGGCCAGTTCCTCGCGCAGATCCACGGTCTCCACTGTGAGGCCTTCCGATTCATAACGGTAATCACGCTCGAAGATATCACGCGTGGTCTGCTCAAATTCCCGGATAAATGCTCTCTGTACTTCCGGTTCCTCATGGCTCATGCCGTCTGCCAGGTCATCGAAGAGATCCAGGTAGCGGTCTCTCACGTCTCTGGTGCGGTAGTCTAACAGCAGACGTTTCTCCAGCAACTCCTTCCAGCCCTGGGAATCGTTTAAGTCGGATAAATCCTTTGTGCTTTCTGCGGCAACCGGGGACAGGATCATACCCTTGATCTGGTGCATATCGCCGCGCAGGTCTCCAGCCGCCGCGGACAGTCCCAGCCCGTCTGCAGACATTTCATCCAGGCTATTCTGCATCCGGATGATGTCATCTTTCATACGTCCTTTGAACGCCTCCTGCTGTTTTTCCATCACTTCCGCCTGGCGGTACGTCTGTCCAATGATCTCACCTGCCTGGGTCATCTCCTCGATGTAGCGGCGCTTTAACTGGTGGACGCGTTCTTCGACCGTGATGCCGTCCAGTTCCGGCCCGTGTTTCTGGAGTGCGTGCAGCTTTTCCATGTTTTCCAGTTCTGTACCTTCATATTCCTTGCAGGCATGCATGCCGCACAGGATATCGTAAAGGCTCTGCTCATAATTTCTATCCTTGCGCAGGCAGCGGTCCACCATCTGCGGGCCCTGCGGCGTGTCGATGAAATGGCTGTATCCGTCCCGGTCGAACGTGACGTACTCGGACGGGTTGGAGCGGTCAACGATCATGCTCAAATGACGATCGTTCTTGGATCCGGCTAACATCTGTTCCATGGCTTTTCGCCTGCTTTCCTCACGTGTATCCTCCATCGTACGGAAGGAGCCGGAGTACAGCGCTTCTGCTGTTTTTACCGTTTCCATGACACTGCTTCCCATGCCCGCCGGCACGCAGATCTCCATCGTCCGGTCGATTTTGTTTTCCCCGAGTTCCGTGCGCGGGATATTCAACATGTGCGTGCGGCTCATGAAATCATATACATCCCGGTCGATCGCAATCTTTCCGACCTGTGTGTCACCGGCCTGGTTCTGTTTCAGCCAGTCAAGCATTTCTTCCTTGGACATCGGATCCGCCATGCGCTGTTTATCCGTAAAGTCCTTGATGACCTGCTCCATCTGTGGCGTCTCTGAGCGCGGGAATACAATGAAACAGTGCATTTTCGCAAGGTCTCCGGGCTGTTTGGCCGGCTCGATGTAGGTCGGCCATGAGATCGGGATTCCTGCCTTTGTAACCGCGGTCTTAAATTCATCCGCAAGCTTCGGATCCACCTCCATCACCATCAGGTTTTCGGATGCCTTTTTCGGGTCGAGGTCTCCCTGGCTGTCAAGCGCCAGGGACAGGATGTCATCCTTGCCGCGGAATCTCGTGTACGCAAGGCGGGTGGAATCCATTTTGTCGAGCATCTCAAGGAGCGCGACGAAGGCCCTCGTCCCCATTACCATGTTTCTTGATACTGTTAATTCTGACATTGATCATTTCCTCCGTTCTTTCCTTTGTTGCATAAGCAACGGTCACGGGTTTCTTCTTTCCCCTATATACAGGATGTATTTATGCGTTCTTAAGATCGCTATCAAAAAACCGTTTGTATAATTCCGGATACCGGCGGAGCATCGGCTTTACTTCCATTTCCGTGTCCATCGGGCGCAGCTCGACATGCCCGTTTTTATCGTGCCGGTCATAGCGGACGCTGCAACAGAAGAAATGGCCGTTCTGTGACCGGTAATTGAAATGGATGCAGGGACGGTCAAAGCCGTATGAGCTTTCCTTTCTGAGGAACATCTCGCTCGTATCCGTATCATATAACAGGTCCCCCACGATCTCCTGACAGTGGGGAGCCTGATACCGTTTCACAAAGTCTTTCTCCACGGAAATGGGGGTATCAGTCGGTATGTTCACGGCATCCGCTAAAAAAGGGATCCTTGATACGACCCAGGCGGGCAGATGCCTTGCGATGGTCTTGCGGAATCTTGCCGGATCCGGCTTAGGTCCGGTTTCTTGTCCGGATAACCCCTCCGCATCTTCTCCGTTCTCTGCCACGTTTTCAGGTTCCTGCGGCTTTTCCTGGCTGGATGTTTTTTTCGTATCTGTTTTCGCCGTTTTATCTTCCGGGTTTGTCCCTTCTGCATTTAAAGACTCCGCGCCTGTTCCCAGTTCCGGAACTTCTACTGCCTTTTCTTTTCCATCGGCAGCTTCTGGTTTTTCTGCCCTGGTCTCCATGGCAGCAGCCTGTTCTTTCACGGATGGGTCTGGCGCTGTTTTCTTTTGTTCCTGTTCTTTTGCGGTTGTGGGGTTATCCGCTCCCGTCCTGTCGTTTTTCTTTTCTGATTCCGCTTTTTCCTGAGCAGTCGCTTTCTCGGCTGCATCCTGCGGCTCCTGTCCCGGCTTTCCGTCGGCTTTTTTTGCAGGTTCCGGTTTTTGTGCCGGGGTTGCTGACTGCACCGGTTCCGGTTTAAGTGCGGGCCTTTCAACTCCTGTTGCCTGTGGCTTTGGCTCGGCAGTGGCGGAACGTTCTGTTAACTGTCCGTTCTGCTTTGGAGTCTGGCTTGCGTCCGGGGCCTTGTTACGGGCGGCTGCATCATTCTGACTTCTGGTGTCGGCTGGTTTCTGTGGCGGGGTCGTCTGCACCGGTCGGCTGCCTGCCTCCCGGTTCGTTTCCTGAGGCTGCGGTCTTTGTGGGCCAGCATTCCTTGGATCCTTTCCGGTTCCCTGGGACAGCCCGTTCTGGGATTTTTGTTCCGGCTGTCTGTTCTGTCCCTGAGCCTGTGCATTTTTTGCCCGTTCCGGATCCGGACGCTTCTCTCCCACGCCCTTTTCTATCTTCACATCCGGATTCTGGATATTTGCCGACTGCTTTCCCGCCGGCTTTCCATCCGCGTTATTTTTGATCGGCGGCTGCGACTTTGCGCCCTGGTCTTTTCTTGCATCAGCAGATGGCTGTCCTCCGGCTTTCGGTATATCCGCACGCTCGGGCCTGCGTCCATCCTGACCACGGTTTTTACGCTTGTCCCTGCGGTCGGCCTGCGGTGCTACGGACAGTTCTTCTGCAAGAAGGTATTCGTCCACGTTCTGCGCAGTAAGGCTGCTTGCCGCTTCCAGTCCATTTTCCTGGATTATTTCGCGGGTCTCCGTCATATCGAGCAGGTTACTGATGTTCTGGGCGGCGCTTGAAGTTAAGTTTAAGTCCGACATCCCGAACCGTCCCCTGGTGATCGGGAGCTCGCCTGGTCTCGTCTTACCAATCGGCAGCCGATCTTTTAATGCCTGTTGGATGCCGCCTGTGTTCTGTTTTGACTGGTTCTGTTTTGACTGATTTGGCTTTGGCTGGTTCTGTCTTGCGGGGTCCTTCCGTCCGGCCTGTTCCGGCTGTTTTTTCTGGTCTCCGCGGCTTTTCTGGTCTTGCGGGTCCTGACGCCTGTTTACCGACTCCGGATGCCCTGCCGGTCCTTTTGGGGATCCCTGCGGCTTTGTATCCGTCGGTTTTGCGTTTCCTGCCGGAGCCTGGGTTACGGCAGCTTTTTTTTCACGGTCCTGGGACGGGTCCTTTTGCCGTACAGCTTCCGGGATAGCCTGTTCTTTTTGTTCTCCTACCGCCTGTTTTACCTGTGCGCTTTTTGCCTGCGCAGTTACGGCTGCCTCTTTCGGAAGGAACGGATGCTCCTTACGCGGCTTTGCCTGCGCAGCATTTCTTGCTGCAGCCTCTTTTGCGCGGATATCCTTTTCCACGGCATACCGTGCGGAATGCCGTGCGATTTTTGCCTCTCCCGGGACCATGATCTCAATGCCACAGTCCTCACAGTAGCGGACACTCGCCCAGACGTCGTACTGCTCAAAATCGTGTTCTAACAGGATCGGGGCCTGACGGTAATACATTGGTGCGCCGCAGACCGGGCACGCCCCTGCCTGTGGTCTGTTGAATACTGACATACCCATAAGCTACACCCCTTCCTTTTTACTCTTCTCATCCTGCTTCTTGTTTTGGTCTGCTAAGAGTTTTTTCTTTTTGCGTTCGTACCGCTCCATGTAATACATGGATTTATAGCGTTCCCTGAAAAACATGCATTCCTCGTACTTTGATGGTATCATCGGCTTTTCTGTCAGTGACTCAAAAATGTAATCAGCCATCGTACCAAAGAAATGGACATTCTGTTTCAGACGGTACTGCGCGATCCATTTCCGCCCTTCCAGGGTACTGAAAAAATCAAAAATCTCCTGGTAATCCTTAAAGATCCGGTAATGGTTGAGCATGTACCGGAAACAGATCTTAGCCCTCTTCCGGCCTTCCTCAGATGCGTTAAAGAAGCCCTTTGGCATGTCCTCCCCTTCTTCTATCATCCTCCGGTATGCCTCTTCCGTCGACATTAACGGATCAAATTGATCACCGTCCGGGTACAGTTCCTTTATCAGGTATTCCACCCGCATGTTTTCCGTCAGTTCCACCGGGAACGGATAGAGCTTCATGACCAGATTATATAACTTCATCCGGCGGAGTACGTCTGTTGTCAGATAGCGCGCCACGTCTTCAGGCGTCCACTTCAGATAATATCGGAATGCGTATCTGCAGATGCTTAAGATCTGGGACGGCTGCATCTTCGGCTCCTGTTCTTCGTAGAATGGCTTGAAGTCATTGCACATCCCGGACCAGACACAATCATACATATACGCAATACAACCCTGATCCATATCCGTGTTCCTCCTTATTTTTATCCTTTTTTCAGTATGGGGTACGTTCGTGGATTTTCTGCGCCGATTTTTGCTGGAACAGGCGCATCGGATATGTGTTTTTTTGCGGATAACACTTTTTGGTCATAATAACGGAAAAAGTTTTTTATAGGATGTGAGACAGCCATTTTGACGCAAAAAAAAGAGCGCACGGTGTGTGCGCTCTGTGTCAGGATGTAGTCCCCGTTCTTTTGAGGTATCTGCGTCTTCTTTCAATCAGAATGATCCCGCCTCCCATGACGATGATGACCTCCAAAGCCGCCAGCTTTAAAAACGATAAGGACGGGACACTCATTCCTGTCTGTACGGCGATTCCTGCCGTGCCGATCAGTAAGACGGCCTGCAGTAACATGCAGGCGGACCAAAACCCGATATAATTTTCCTTCTTCTCCATATCTTATCCTTTCTTTGCGGGTTACCACTTATGGCTTACAGATTCCGCATGCGGTATACCCCTGTGTGATGAGCGTCTCCCGGTCAGTTTTCATATCCTTTCGGTTCTGCCTTGCGATCTTTTGGACGGCATCGCAGTCCGGATGGTGGAATTTACCGGTATTTGTATTCACGACATAGGTAGATGTCTCATGATTAGACGCGTCATCTTCGCCTGCCTGACTTTCTTTCTGCCCGGATGCAGTCTGTCCGGACTCGCCTCCCGCAACGTGGCTGTCCCCGGTTGCATAATCGATCTCGATCCCCGGCTGCACATTGTAGACGAACACATGGAAGGAAACACCCTCCCCGTGGTCTTCTACCGAATATGCTTCCATTTCTACTCCGCGACATACCAGGTCATTTCCCTCAAAGACCGGGGTGACACGGTATAAAACGTGGTGGTCAGTTTCCTGCACGTAATCCGCGACCATGTTCTCAAAAGGGAGCATGCCGTCCACATTCATGTAACGGGTGCCGGTCACCAGGTTCTTTTCGTTGGCGTTTTCCCCGGCGAGCTGGAACCCGATTAAGTGGCAGCGGTTATAGAGGTACTTGTCCTGAATGATGTCGTCATACCGGACTGTATGCCAGCCGGTCGGCTTGATCATACCGATCTCACCGCGTTTTTCAGTTGGCATGAGCTCCTTGCAGATATTGGCGTATGCTACGCCACATCTGCCGAGACTGTCAAGGTCCGAATAGTACTCGAATGCTTCCGTCGTTTTGTCAGCATCCGGAAAGTCCGGTTTATTGCCGTCTAATACACAGTATGGCGAACCGAGGTAGGATTGTACCGCTTCTGTCTGCTCCGCCGTTTCCGTCCGGCGTTCCTGTATGGAACCTGTCGTCTCTTCTCCGGCCATGGATTCCGCTACGCTCCGGATAGCTTCCTGAAACTGCTCCGTCCGCTCGGCGGACATGGTCGGAGCTATGACGGTCCCTGATTGGCAGGCGCTCATAAATATGGCGGATGCCAGGAAGATGGATAGGATCTTCAGCCTGTTCTTCATGTTTTTCTCCTTTTTCTTATAAAAATGCGGTGGCACGCCATATTGCATGCCGCCCGCATTTCGTTTCCCAGTAACTTACGCGTCCTGGCGTCCCTGATATGCCTTGGTTAAGGTTGAGGAATCCAAAACGTTAAAATCCGCCCCAACCGGGATTCCGGTCGCTAATTTGGTAATCTTGATCCCACTTGGCTTTAAAAGCTTCGTGATGTAGGTGGCCGTTGTCTCGCCCTCTAAACTGGAGCTTGTAGCCAGGATGATCTCGTCCACGTCGCCTCTGGCTCTCTGGACTAACTCCATCAGGCGGATTTCTTTCGGTCCGATCCCTTTTTCCGGACAGATAGCACCCTGTAAGACATGGTAAACGCCGTCAAAGACGCCGCTCCGCTCCATCTGCGCCATGTCGTCATCATTTTCCACGACCATGATCTTTTTGTGATCGCGGTTTTTGCTTGCGCATACCGGGCAGATGTCCTCATCGGAAGTGGCACAGCAGATTTTGCAGTATTTGACGTTTTTACAGGCGTCCTGGATGGCATCCACCAAAGCGTCCGTACGATCTTTTGGGAGCTTTACGATGCAGTATGCCAGTCTCTCGGCGCTTTTTTCACCGATGCCCGGGAGCATCATGAGCTGTGCTACCAGTTTATTGATCTTATCGCTGTAATATTTCACTCTTTTTCCTCCTCGATTTTGACAAATTCATCGACTCCGTAAATTACGGCGATTCCGCTTCTGCCGTTATCCCAGTTTACCCAGACGTTTGCTCCGCCATCAACGGACCGCACGGTTCCCATGGTACCAGGTTCTACCGGCTGCGGCTCCGGCGGTACCATGCGGATCAGACGGATCCTGGTACCCGGCGGGAATTCCCTTCTTGCCTGCTCTACCTGTTCCCGCATTGATTTTCCCATCATGTCGCATTTCCTCCTTCGTACGATTTTTCTTTTCCGTATCAGTGTGTCGAATCGATATCACGGGAATTTTTGCGGATAACACTTTTTGGTCATTTTCATCCTTTTTCTCCTTTCTCCATTTCTTGATTGGGCTTACGTGTTCAGTATGCCGTTACGGAAACGGAAAAATCCGAAGAAAAAGAGGGCGGTTTCCCGTCCTCTGAAAAATGATGACACTGTCCAAGTTCTGGCTTAATTCTCATAAAAAATTAATTCATCCGCATACGGCAGTGTGCGCATCCACTCCATAAATCCGACGCGCCATTCATCCAGCTTGTGGCCAGCCCTGGAGTGGGCAATGTTCCTCAGTGTTTCGTAACTTAAGGTACAAGTACGCATCTGATTATAGCTTTCTGGGAGCAGCTGGATTAAGTCGTACCAATACGGTTTGTCCTTGGTCTCCACGTAACGCTGTCGGATGGATTCCAGATATTCCACGATTGCAACCAAGTAGCGTTCACTTTCTTCAGTCAGATGGTCATGGCTGAAATCTGACAGTTCGATCGGCTTTGCATGGATCTTGTGCATGGTGCTGGTGGAATTAGCGGTGGTGGCTACCTTGTAGGTATCATATTCCTTCCACCAGTACAGAGGTGCCATGATATTGACGGACACGAAGATCTGGCGCAGGAATTTGCGGTGGTCACTGCCGGATCTGATCAGGCGCTTCGCCAAATCCATGTCATTTGGTCCAAACTGGAACGTGCCATTCGGCAATTCCACACTGTCAGAACGGTCCCAGCTGTTCATCGGGTTTCTTGCGCCCATCACGGCGTTTTTCATATTCATGACACATGTATTTTCAAACGTAATCATATCTTCTCCTTTTTGCATTAGTGTGTATGACGGTCAGACGTATTAGCTCTCTTCGGATGCGATGATGTATCCGGCCTGTTCCAGGAGTCTTAAGTCTTCCTCGATGATGCTGACATCGTCGCGGTTCTGGGATGCAAGCCAGTCAGCCGTAAGCTCCGGCCACTCCGGATGGGCAAGGATGCATGCAAGGATGCCCTTAGCAGAAAAGCTTAACCTTGGGTCTGCCAGGTAACCGCAATCATTCGGACACCCATCTCCAGCTCCTCTCTTATGTGTAAGGATGTATTTCTTTTTGTCTTTCGCTTCCATATTATTCTTTTTCCCTCTTTCTTTCTGTTTTTCCTCTGCGGTGAAACAAATGTGCAGATCTTCGATGATTTCCCGCATCTCCTCTTCCGCCTCCATGCGTTTCCGAAATGCATAGCGTTCCAGTTCTTCTGAATTTTCTGGACGCCATCCGGATAGTGCTTTTTCCTGAATACGTTTCCAGGCATTTGCTTTTCCACGAGCAAATTCCAGCAATAACTGATTGTCGTAGCATGGCATAGCGGCTTTCTCCTCTTGGTCCATTTCGTTTTCTCCTTTCCTTTGGTCGCTCTCTTGTTACGATCTCAGTATGTGGATGGCACGATACGGACTGAACCGGATTATAGGCAGATGCAAACGCTTCTATCCATTACCAGCCATTTTGTGCCCCCATCAGCTGTTTCCGCGACAATAAGAGGAATACCAAAACGGCAGCAGAAACGGACCGGCGCCGGCTCCGGAAGATAGTCCGGATCCAAAGTTCCTTCTGCGTGATATAAATAAGTATGGACGAAAGCAGTCTGCAGTTGTCGGAGTGCATCCGCAGCATCCTGATCCACCAGGGACGCGGAAAGGAAAAAACGGGTGGTCATACGGTCGGAAATGTTGGAATCAGTCAGACAAAACCGTTTCAGACGTCGCAGGATCTGCCAGAGTAATAGTCTGGCTCCGGCTTCCTGTTCCGGTGTTCGGATGCCACCAAAGCAAAGGATAGCGGGCCAGCGGATCTGTCCTTCCACTTCCGGCTCAATGGTCAGATCTTCGGACCGTAACAAAACGGCTTCGGAATCCAGTCCAAGCGTATCGCAGCCATTTCCCTGATCTGCGAATACCGGCAGCAGCTTTGAGACGATCTCAGCAATCCTTGGCGTTATGGATTTGATGCGAACCGGGGCATATTCCCAAATCCGGAAGAGCTGTTTGGCATATTCTGGCTGCGAAGTATCCCGGACCCTTAAGTCGCCAGGTTTCTTTATGAGATCGTCCGGCGTCTTCCCATCCGCGATCTTCCGAAAAAGCTCCGAGAGCGCGGCAGGATGATGTTTCGTCTCATCCGGATCCAGATGCAGGTGCCAGACCAGTGCTGTCAGGAGGATTTTTTGTACGCGCAGGGCCTCCGTATCCCGAAGGCCTAACAGCAGGAAGCATTGTTTTGCAAGCTCCGCCGCGAATTCGGAAGCATCATAGGTTGTGTGGATATATGCGAACGGATTGTACCCGTATTCATGATGAGTTGAGGAGAAATCGTACCGGATCGTCTGAATGCCAAATTGTGCATAATAGTCATGCAGGGCATGGTACAGTCTGCCATTCCTGTCGTCGATCACGGCTGTCCCAAAAGGCAGCGCACAGCCTACCGGGAATACTACTTCGTCTTCCCATTCCTTCCTGGTCGCTCCGCTCACCATGCAGTAAGATTGGTCGTGCAGGAGCAAAAGCTTTGCGGTTTCCCGTTTCTTTTTTGAAAACATCCCGTGGGCCTCCTTTTTTTTTGCGGTTTGTGAGAATAGCTTATGTGGAACGGATCCACTGTCATCGTCCCGATATAAGCCACCAAAAATCATACAATCAGTATGTCGCACAGAAGTACATTTTGTATTTTGCGGATAACACTTTTTGGCGCAAAATGCAAGAAAATCGCATAAAAAAGAAGGGTGCGCATCTGCACCCTTCTGGCTGTTTTTTAATAATCCATTTGTGTTGTAAAGTCTTCGCCGATCATGCTCTTAACGGTCTTTAAAGCCACATCATTCATGTTCACGAAACGGATTTCTTTGTTGGTGACGATTGTAACCAACCCCACTACGTACCGGAGCTTCTCGTTACCCACTTCCATAAGGATCATCGCTTCCTGATCTGGAAGGATCTTCTGAAGCGCCTGATAAAATTCGAGCATACAATCGTCGTCAAAGGTTACATCCGACTCATTCTTACAGGTATGGATTTCATTTTTATCATACTTTTCGATTGCTTCATAAACATACAGTTCCCCGATAGTCTCCGGATCTGGATTCTGGATCGGTACCCAGAGCCATTCTCCGTTTACACAGGTCTCTTCGAAAAATACCGCCGGCTTCTCGTGTTCCGGCCTGCTCATCCATTCTTTCACAGTCGTGATATCCCTGTATTTCAGGTCGCCAAATCCGCCGAACCCGTGAAGTTCTGGATGTTCAGGATCATCAAAACTTTCCAGATCATTACCGTGCAACTTGGAAAACAGTTTTTCGTACTGTTCCTCGTCGGTAACCTGAAAGTAGTTTGTGCGGTATGTACACTTATAATCTGCCATAATCTTATTCCCCTTTTTCTTCTTTTTCTTTCGGCGGAAGCATGATATCCAATGCTTCCCGCACTTGTTTAAACAGTTCCTGATCTGCCATGTTGGCTTTTAAAAATCCCTTCGGAAGCCCGAGTCGGATCTGAATGACACCGGCGACCTTCAGGTATATCGGATACAGTTTTGGCGACATATGTCCGCCGTAATCATATCCATACTCTTCCAGTCGTCTGCAGATCATGTCCGTAATTCGTTCCGTTGTAAATGCCATCGTCGTCCTCCTACCAGATCAGCTTGGTACCGCAATGTTCACAATGAGCCGGCTTTCCAAAATAATCCAGATTATCATTGGTTCCGATTTCCGCGTTACAGTGCGGGCAACGGATGACATCATCCGCGTCATCGCCGTCTTTTCTTACTGTCATTCCATCGGTAAACCGTGATTTTACCGAAACAGGCTTCAGATAGAATCCGTGTCCGTTCTCAACAAAAACCAGCTCGCAGTCCTGCAGGGTCCCGTCGATCAGAACCTGAACGTTTGTGCCTGCCGTTTTGTAAAACGGCTGCTCGCCGATCTTCTCATATAGCGTAAACCATTTCAGTGCCTTTCCCATAGGCTTCTCCCTCCTT
>OHAG01000126.1_pt1 | contig 68696 bp, 28 predicted proteins | sample 1577081 | NCBI WGS metagenome assembly OHAG01 (sample SAMEA3541513, study PRJEB24748) | human gut metagenome | biome: human gut; feature: human-associated habitat; material: faeces | place: China | collected 2012
GGAACTGCAGGGATTCACCCCTGCAGCTGACGGTGTCACAGCCGGCTGAGATGAGTCCGTATGGTGGAAGGGCAGTCCGTTTCCCCTAAAGGGAAAAACTCTCTGTGCTGACGTGCACAGGGAGGTATCGGAAAATCGCGACTGGAAAGCGTCTTTTAACGGGCTCTGCCCAACATGGATGTGTCAGTCCATGAAAGGATGCTTGTGACTTCCAGTCATGAGAGGCTTCACTGACATATATAACCACAAAATACCTGCCCGGAATCCCCCGGACGGGCATTTTTTTATAAAAGACAAAAAACAAAAACATCGCACATACTGAGAGAAAAGTATGCATGCGCAGAAAGGAGCTGTAGGATGATGTTTTTTAAAAAGAAACAGGAGAAAGAAATTGAAACAGGAGAACTGAAAGAAGAGGTGACTTCGGTAACCGTGGAAGCGGAAGAAGCTGCAACAGAAGAAACGGACGCAAAAGCAGAAGAGACCGTAAAAGAGGAAAGATCAGAAAAAGAAGAAGTGGCAGAAAAGGGAGAGTCCAAACCCTTAGAGGAGACAGAGGACTTAGAGCCGATCGGGACACCCTTAACGCGCCAGTTGCGGCTTACCGTTGATCAGCTGGCAGACAAGGAAGGGACGAGAGTAGAACGCAACGTCCGCGACTGTGACCGGGCCATCCTGATCACGGAAAGTCTGGCCGGAGCATACCGCGCAGGAAATAGTGGAGATTTCCGGGAAAAATATAACTGCAGCTGCAGCGTCATCGGATACACCCAGGCGGACCAGCTGTTAAACGCCATCGTTACCGCCACGATCTTAAACATCAAGAATGTGAGTGGTCAGGACAACAAGAAGGCATTATATGCCAACGCGGTGAAGGCTGCGCAGATGATCCTGGACGAATGCGGTGTCACGAGTGAATACGCAGAGATCGCAGCCACGGATGCGTTCATGCAGTTATTTAACGCCCCGGACAGCCATCTAAACAGCTAACCGGAAGCGGACAGAAAGGAGGAGCGGGGAAGCCAAAGGAAGCTTCGCCTGCAATGCGTTGTGAAACGAACACATCATAACATATCAAAGGGCACTGCGGTCTTCTTGGCCGCAGCGCAGATGGTCATGCCGGTATTTGCGGCTACCCAGCCGGCCTGGGAAGTAGACCAGGGAAAATGGAGATATAAAGACGGTGATGGCCAGTATAAAAAGAGTACATGGCTCAGGGACCCGAACGATCACCGCCTGTACCATCTGGACGCGGACGGGGTCATGGACACGGGCTGGAAGCTGATGGACGGCATCTGGTACTTTTTAGTCAATGAGCATACGGGATATTACGGGGCTGCACTGGAAAAGACCTGGGCCTGGATCGACGGATACTGCTATTATTTTGGCGAAGACGGAAAAATGGCGGCGTCCTGCACTACGGCGGACGGATTTACCGTCGATACGGACGGCCGGTGGACGGAAAACGGAAAACCAGTCTATATTTCCGGACGCGGATACATCACAAAAGCCAAGCTGGCAGCAGCCAATACCAGGGCCAGCGGTGGAAGCGGTTCCAGCGGTTCTTCCAAAAGCAGAAAGAGCGAAAGTACAAGCGCGAAAGAAGAGACGTATCATTATACGGTCCGTTATGTCACAGATGGAGGGGACATCTTGGCTTCTTATGAGGGGAAAGCTACGAAAGATTCCGTATTTTTCCCGGAGGTCAAGACGTTTGACGGCTATACCGCAGTGCGGGGCGAAGAACCAATGTTCCACCTGGTAAGTGATCACGCAGTCTTCCAGATCGTCTATCAAAAGAACGGTGTCCTGTCCGAAACACTGCCGACCGGGGACCGCCTGACGGGGTATACAGTCTCCTTTGTTACGGCAGACGGAAAAAGCCTTGGCGGTTACGCTTCCTACGGAAAAAAGGGTGAAAAGTGCGAACTGGAGGCAGATATCTTAGCACAGAAATACCCGGATTACCATATTGCCGGCGGACAGGAAACATCCTGGACGATCGGGGATGCCGGATCCAATGATTTTACCGTCATTCTGGAACCGGACCGGAAAATAGACCAGGCACCGGTGGAAAAAGAGCCGGAAACAAAAGGGAATACGGCATACACGATCCGGGCTGTCGGACCGGACAATGAAGTTTTAAAGGAAACAACAGGGAAAGCAGATAAAGGGGATGCTATTGCCCTGGCGACAGAAGCGTTTGACGGATACACCCGGGTAGACGGGCAGCCTGCGACCGGAACCTTAGAAACAGACGGACAGATCTTCCACATCTTTTACACCAAGGATGGCCAGGAAGAAAAAGTCTTAGGGAAAAAGGACGAAGCAGGGGAGAAAAGCCTCTATACCATCTACCATGTTGCGACGGATGGAACCGTCTTGAAGAAAGAAGAACACCTCGGCACATCCGGCGAGGAGATTACGATCCCGGCGGGTACCTTTGATGGTTACGAAGAGGCGGACGGACAGACGCATACCGGCACATTAAAGCCAGGCGTATCCGCGTTTACCATCATGTACCGGACAAAAGCAGAATCGGAAAACACCCTTTCCTACACGATCCGCTATGCGGACATGGACGGCACGGTCTTAAGGGAGACCACCGGGACAGCCCTGCGCGGCGACAGGATCACGATCCCGGAACAGGCATTCGACGGGGAACGGGAGATCGAGCACCAGTCCCACGAAGCAACCCTGCTCAATGATGGAAGCGTGTTTGCTATCAAATACGAAAAACTGAGAGTACCGGATCCGGAAGATGACACGGAAGAGGAACTGGAAAAAGATCAGGAAGAGATCCAGGATGAAAGCGGGGATGAGAAAGCCGAAACGGACGGCGGCCTTATGCAGGATGAACCGCAGACGCTTGCCTCGGCCGCACGCCGGATGGCAAAAAAAGCATCCGGCAGCGTAACGGTAGACCAGGAGCCGGAGGAAGAGACCCTGGATTACCGGATCGATTTCCAGACGAAAGGCGGGGAAACGGTCGGTTCCGAAGAAGGAAGCGCGAAAGCCGGGACCTACATCGAAGTCCCGGAGCTGTTATTAGACGGCTATGAAGTCGTAGACCTCACATCCGGGTTTGAACTGGAGGAGGACGGGCAGAGCCTGACGGTGCTCTGTGAGGAGCAGACGGGGGAGGATATCCCGGCTGTGATATCCAAAGAGGAAACAGCGACCGTATCCGAGGCGGATGAGGGCGACACAGACGACCAGGCACCAACCAAATACAACTACATGATCCGCTACTGCGACCGTGATACCGGAGCCCTTTTGATGACACAGACCGGAAGCGCTTATGCGGATTCCGTCCTGACCGCCATCCAGGCACCGTCCGGATATGTCCTGGCAGACCATGACCCGTTCGTGATCACGGCGGGCACGGGACATGGGGTTAATACCTTCACGGCCTGGTGCATCGACAAGCAGTATGTAAAGCCGGAAGGTTACGTGGATTACACCATCGACTGTGTGGATGCGGCGGGAAATATCATCAAGACCTTTACAGATTCCGCAAAATCCGGCTCAACGATCCGCCCCCATTACGAGATCTACGGCTATGACATGGATACCAAAAAGGAATATGCCTTCCTGCTCAGCGAGACCAATAACCACTTCCAGGTATTATATATCCCGTATAAGATCTTCCGGTACGAGTTCCGTGCGATAGATATCGAGACCGGGGATGTCTTATTTACAAAGACCATGGAAGGACGCGGCGGGCGCATGGCTGACGTTACGCTGACGGCGGACGATTTTGCGTGGGAGGGATATGAGCTGTTAAGTGATATCCCGGCCCAGGTGCGCATTTCCTCCAACAAGGCCAACAACTTCTGCAACATTTATTTAAAGAAGAAACAGGAACAGGTGGACATCGAGGAACTGCGCCCGTATGTGATTCACTATGTTTCCTATCAGGACCGTACAAAGCGCATCTTTGATGATAAAGTAGGCATCGGCGTGATCGGGTCCCAGGTGACGGGTACGTTCTTAAAAAAGGTCAACTTACCGGACGGAACGTATGAAGCGATCGCGGCAAGCGACTCCATGACCTTTACCATAAGCGGCCAGCAGGAAGTCTGCGAGTTCTATGTATACTTCTACAAAACAGCAGAGTTTACGGATGAGAAAACGGAGGTGAATTATTCGATCCGGCTGCAGGCGGATGATACCGGAAGCGTGCTCGATATCAAGACCGGCAAGGCTTACCCGGGGACGAAGATCTACCTGCGTAACACCTTCCGCCAGTACGCGTTCAAGGAAGATTCCGACAACTACTTTGTGGTCAGCGAGAACGCGGATGACAATTACGCGACCGTCATGATGTACCGCGTCAGCGGAAACGCTCCGGAGCGCAACCCGCATACCGGAAAATACGACGGTGCAGAATGGCTCGTGACCTTTACGGACGAGACCGGAAACCTGCTGTTGCCATGGCGGACTGGTTTTACAAGGAAGGGAGATGTTCTTTATTTCGACTATCCGGACGTGATCGAAGGCGCGGATGGCAGTACCTACCGCGCAGTCACTGCTTCCCCGTACATCGAATACATGGGTGGAACGGTATACCGCCAGTACAACATCCGCTACCGCAAGGGTGATGCTTCCGTCAATCTTTTAGAAAAATGGGAGAAGGAAGCGCAGGCAAGCTTTGATGAGATCCGGCGCACAGAACCGTGCCGTTACACGATCATCTACCGGGAGGAGGATTCCTGGAACGACGTCGGAATCTATACCGGAGTAGCCACAAAAGGGGAGACAGTAAGCATCCAGGGGATCGCCATCCCGGGATACACACTCCCAGATGATACGGAAAAGAGCTTCACCCTGGACGAAGACAACAAACAGGTTGTCTTTTACGTGGAAGCGATCGACAATAACCAGTCCATGAACAAACACAAACAGGAATTCCTGATCCGCTTCACGGACGGGAACGGGACGGACATCCTGCCGCCGGTAGCCGGGGACATGGCATTTGACGGAGCGGAGGCGCACGGATATCTTCCGGTGCATTATCCGGACACCTTCCGTGATGCGGAGGGCAACATCTGGAGCGCCGATGAGCAGGGACCAAAACAGCTGACGACCTGGATGTTAAGCACGAACCAGTTCGAGATCACCTACCACAAAACCTTTGAGAACCAGTTTGAGAATTTTTACGCTGACAAACCGGAAGATGCGCAGCGGATCTTAACGGAAATGGCCGTGTACACGGTTGACGCGAAAAAACACAGCTATTATGTGATCGGGCGTGATTACAACGCGGCAACGGCGGAGGTCAGCTCCATCGTATCGCGTTATGACATTGCCAACTACACGACGGAGCTGGTGGATCAGTTCGTGGAAGACGGGGTAACCTATTACATCACCAGGGTATCCTTCAACCGGGTATGGCATGAGGAAACCTGCACCCACAACATGGAAGTGACCAAGACGGTATCCGCCGGCTGCGAAGTAACAGGCATGGTCGTTAAGACCTGCAGCAAATGCGGCTATTCGGAAACCACCTATTACCAGGCATTGGGGCATGAGGATAAAAACCATGATGGTATGTGTGACAATTGCGGTGCGGCGATGAAGATGAACATCGGAGATGAGATCACGGTGGACTGGGACCCAGGCACATGCGGACTGCCGGCCATGAAATTAAACTTCATCTGCGTCGATACGGACTACAAAGGTACCGGTAAAAAGCTCCTGCTCTGCGAGGACGGCTTTGAGGTATCCAAATATGGCGGATACAGCAGCACCGGACACGCGGTCTACCAGTCCAGTGACCTGCGGACCTTCTTAGAAGACGCATTCATGGACGGACTCAGCAACCGTAAGGTACTTGTGGACGCAGGACTTACAAACGTCGGTCTTTTGACGAAGGAAGAATATGACCGCTATAAAGCGCAGGCGGAAAATACCTACCACTTCCCGAACAGCTTAACCATCTTAAAGGAAGAGCAGGGCGAGGACCTCGACGGTCTCGTACAGATGAGCGACGGAAGCCGCGTGACACCGGAAGAAGCTGGAACAAAAATGGTACGCCCGATCATCTTCATGGATGCTGGCGGCGTGAGTGAAGGCGTGGTAAGTGGCCACTGGAAGGTTGGGGACATCCAGTCCCGCACGATCGACGGCGAGACGTACCTGTTCCGCTGCGTCAACGACAACTATAAGGATAATTCCAACCTGGATAAGACGATGGCATTATTCTTATGTGACACCGTACTGCCTTCCTATACGGGGCTTCAGTATAACGAGGATGATTCCAAGCGGGATACCAGATTCTTCGGAACGACGAACAATTACCGCTATTCCGACATCCACAGTTACTTAAGCAATGTAGACACCGGTACCGGAAACCTCGTCACGATGGATATCGGTATCGCGAATGAGTATTCCGGTTCCACAGCGGCCGGCGCTTTCGAGAACCTGGACGACCGGGATTTAAAGAAACACAAACGCGACCGTGCACAGTATCTGGAGTCAAAGCTCTACATCCCGTCTGTGGAAGAAGCGCTGGATATGAAGAACTACCTCTGGAAGTTTGACCGGAGCGATACGGATAACGTGGATGCCGTCTATGATGGACATTACGCGGCTTCCTACTGGTTAAGAACACCGGTATACGGTACGGATGACCAGGTTTACGTGGTTAACCTGCAAAATGGCAACATCGAACCGCACAGCGTGGCGGAAGAATATGCGATCCCGGATACCACAGTGTCCATGGAATACTCCACCGATAACGGGAATACATGGAAGGACTGCACGGACGGACGCACCACCGTACCGGGAAGCGGATACTATCTGACCAGGTCAAAAACAGCCGGAACTTCCAAACAGCCGGTACTGTCTGGCGGCATGTACGTGCTGACCGAAACAGATGCATCCATGGAATATTCCGCAGATGGCGGTGCGACCTGGGCCGCATGCTCGGACGGACAGACGGCAGTCGGTGTCTCATTCGCGTGCCTGCTGCGTAACCGGGCACAGTCACAGACGATAAAGACCGGCGCGGCAGTCCATGCGCTGACGGTCACAAGCGCTGATATGGAATGGTCGGCAGACCAGGGCGCAACATGGAATGCGTGCGCAGATGGACTGACCGTCGTTCCGGATGCAGGTATTTATCAGATCCGCCAGAAGTCGAATCCGGAAGGAATCACGGAACAGGAGAGCGTGACCCGCTACCCGCTCTCCGGTACCGAGACTGGATATGAGTATTCCGACCATAACGCAGACTGGGCTGGATGCCAGAAGCAGACGACCTATGTGGAGCGCGAAGGCACCTACGTGGTACGGCGCATCGGCGCCGGCACGGACCGGATGGCCGTCAAGCAGGCATGCAGCGTCGGTATCCGCCCGATGTACAGCGTATATCAGGACCATTAACTGGAATTTACACGAAATGGGGCCGCATTTGCGGCTCCATTTTTTGCGGATAACACTTTTTGGACCAGACTATGGGTGCCGAAAAGGTGTGATTTTTTGCGGATAACACTTTTTGGTCATCTTTTTCCCATAAATGCGAAAAAATGGGCTGAAAAAAAGATACAGATAGTGAAAAATACAGATAACCAAAAGAAAATAGCGAAAATCGTAAGAAAAATTAAGAAAACAGGATGGCCGGAAAACCCGGACACAGAAACGTCACAATTTTTAAAAAGATGTAACATACTGAGGACAAGCCCGTGATCGCGGTATGCGAAGGGCGGTAATCCCCCGGGATGACCGGGAAATGTAAGAAAAAGAAAGGAGAACAAAAAGTGAGAAAGAATCAGAGATCACTGATGAAAAGATGTACCGTAGCGGTCGTATCTGTTTCAACCGTGCTCCCGAGCATCGCTCCGGCCATGACCGTCTTGGCGGATGAGCTGGACCAGGATGCAGATCTTGACGGATCCTCGGATGAATCCGATAAGAAATCTGCAGACGTGGACCAGGAACCCGATGAGGATGTCGAGGATGAAGTCGCCAAGAAGGCGACCAAATCAGAAGCCGATGACAAAACGGATGATGAGCTGAAAGTGGATGAAGACGGCAACCCGGAAGACGGCGACTTAAACGATGACATCAATGCATCCAACGCATCCAAAACGAAGGAAGAAATTCCGGACCAGACGCTGGATGACATCACGTTATCCGGAAAGGATTTCGGGGAGTATCCGGAATTCGGATCCGAAGATTTCGTGAAGTGGCTGTCCGAGGCATCCGATGAAGAAGTTGAGGCGTGGTATGCGGCAGCAGTCGTTGCAAAAAGCGAGAGCAAGGCAACCGATTCCGAAGCAACCCCGTCCGAATCCGAGGCAGAAGTGCCGGCGTTCGGAACAGACGCATTCTGGGCATGGCTGTATGAGGATGCTGCCGAGATGGTGGACGGCGAATGGCTGTATGACATGGATGCGATCTTAAGCTGGATGGTAAAAGCAGGCTATGAGAATGCCTATGATTTCATCCAGGAATTCTTCTTAAAAGATGCGGAACTGCATCCGCTCGACAGCTATCCGGAATTTGGTACTGCAGAGTTCTGGAGCTGGTTCATGTCCGCAAACGAACAGGACGTGAAAGCATGGCATGCAAGCATTAAAAAGGAAGATACAGAAGGGGCAACAGAAGAGCAGCTTGCTTCCTATGCATTATCCTTATGGAACGAGGATCAGTCCGATGTTTCTGAGGAGTTTAATACCTGGTTTGAGACAAACTGCGTGATTCGCAATGAAGATGGCGAGATCACAGGCTATCATTACGATGTGCTGTTAGACTGGATCTGCCATGTGGATTTTGAAACCGCATACGGTTTTCTGACAATGGCGGCAGAAGCCATGATGGTAATGCCGTTAAGCATCATCGGTTCCCTGTGGCCGGAAAATTATGGTGCGAACGGTAACGTATACAGCGATGGCAACGGTACAAAAGAGAACCCGTATACCATCGACAGCGTGGAGGACCTGCGCCAGTTCGCGGCCATGATCGCGCAGAACAAGGACACTTATAATAATGACGATGTCTACTACCGTATCAAGAACGGTACGTATGACTTAAATGGATGCTGGCTGCCGGTCGGCGGTGCCTTAAATGATGGCGGTACCCCGAATGCATTCCGCGCACATTTAGCCTGCGATGACAAAGTCGTTATCGAGAATTTCGGCACAAGAGCAAATACGGCTATCGGTGTCAGCGCGGACATGATCTCCAAGGTGACCATGCAGCAGCACTACGGCTTCTTCGCAAAGCTGGGTGCAGGCGCGACCGTAACCGGTCTGCATATCCAGACAAACGGAAATACCGTTTCTATCGGCAGGGAAGGCGGAAGCTATGTCGGACTGATCGCCGGTGAAGCAATCGACGCAGACATCAAGGACTGCTATGTCAGCGGATATGTAACAAACGCTTACGGTTACACTGGCGGTATCGTAGGATACGCTCATAGTTCCGACACATCCGACACCAACAGAGGCACCGTGATCGAAGACTGCCGCGCAGATGAGATCGCTGTATGGACCAGCAACCTTGCTCCGAACGGATACTGTGAGGGACACTCCGCAGTTGGCGGTATCGTAGGTTACGCAGCGAATACATCCATCCTGGATACAGTTGTGGATACAAACGCCGGCTCTGGAAACCATATCTATGGTAACAGCGCATTCGTCGGCGGTATCGCCGGTGTCATTAAAAATGCCAACGTGATCAACTCCCAGGTAGAATCCGGTCAGGTAGGATCCAATGAGTCTTACTCAGTCGGCGGACTGGTTGGCGGTTATAACGGCGGTAAAGTCCGTGTTGGCCGTTTCTCCGGTGACGTCATTGCACCGACCGGCGGATATAATTATTCCGCATGCTTCATCGGAAGCTCGATCCGCAATACAACCTTCACGTATGGCGAATACGGCGAAGTAGCATACCTGTTTGCTGACACCAAGGGTAAGGCGGACAAAGGTGTTCTCGGCGGAAAGCCGGCATCAGTAAGCGGAACATACGGAACCGACGCATACATCGGATATTGGCATGCAGGAGACAAGGGATACACTCTGGTTTCCGGAAATGTCGATCAGGATAGTGCGGATGGTGACTATTTCTATGAGCTGCTTGAAAACGGAATCCAGGCAACCACAAGAGCTGCGGGCAGTAACTCCGCAATGGACCCGAACCTCGCAACCATCAACCACTACACCTGTGACAGTTCAGGTAACCCGATCCGTGGATATCTGTTAACTACCGATAACCCGATCGTAGATGGTAAGATAGCATCCGAAATGACCGCGTATGTGCTCGGCAACAATTATCGTAAGCCGGCTACTTCCACACATCAGGTCGCATTCGCAGAAGGCGATGTTGTTTACGTGACCTTTGATGACAAGAAGGAGACCAATGCAGCAGGAGATACAGTCGGATTCTATAAGCTGAACGACGCAGTGGAACAGAACCCGTGGTATTCCCACAAGAACATCAACGGATTCCTGGAGGAAGAGGCAGTCAGCAAGGCGGGCATCAATAAATCCGGCGGCTATCACTTCAGCATGCCAGGAGCCGACACGACGATTGGTGCCGTATATAAGAAGAGCAGCGAGTCCGTGGAGATCCTCCCGAACCGCGTGGTATTCGATATCACCCAGATCCGTACCGGCACCAGAGAGCAGCCGACGATCGAATGGCGCGCAACTGCATATGACGCAGACCCGGACGTTTCTTCTGGAACAGCCAAGATCATCACAGATGGTAAGGGCAACAAATGGGAGAATATCTTGATCGCATCCCAGACCCAGGATGGCAAGCTGATCGTAAATGAAGCTGCCAAGTTCTGGATGACCAGCGCTACAAACGGTGCGGAGAATAAGACGTTTAACCTTAACTGGGCATTCTCAAATAACAGCACCGTATCCACCGATGGCGGAAACGGCCTGATTTACAATCTTGTCGCAGGAAACGGAAATACCGCAGCTCCGGCCGCATATTTCATGTTAAACCTGACGGATGCAGCTACGTCCGCGATCGCAAAACAGGCAAATCTGCTGGCCGCAAAGCAGATCCAGGACGGTTATAAGAACAGCATCACAACGGCTTCCCCGTACTGGTATCATTCCGTTGTAACCGCAACCGCACAGGTAGAGGATGCGAATGATCAGGCAAATCCTCCGATGGGTACTCTGGATACAACCTTTAAGTTTAACATCGTGGATCAGACCCAGGTTGCCGTACAGGGCGTGGCATTAAATCACAATAACATCACCTACAACGTAGTCCGTACATTATCCGGTGACCGTAAGAATCCGGAAGTGAAGTATACGGTAAACGGAGAATCCGATGCGGCAGACGGCAGTGTTTCTGACCTGATCGCTACCTTTAACCCGGATTACTTCAGTAAGGATGATGTCAACTGGTACATCACAAAGACCGGACTGGAAGAAGACTTTGCTGCCATCAAGGGCCAGGTCGTTGAAAATGCGATCGGCAATGTTGATGACGGTACCTTAAATGTCAGCACCAGTGCGAACAGCTATAAGAATGCTTACGTAAACCTGAAGGGTATCTCCGAAAAGAGCGCGGACGGTAACGTGACCATCGCAGCATGGGCCGGTGATGAGGATGCGAAGTATACCACAAGAATGATCAAGAATCCGGGCGATGCGCATCAGTACCAGATGTTAGTGAAGGTAACTGCAAAGGATGCCTCCAAGAACACCGTAACCGACACCTGTCTGGTAACCGTAAACTTCCAGACGGAAGACAGAACCGAGATCATGCCGACTGAGGTGAAGATCAATGATAAGTCCAAGATCCAGGACTACAATATCTTCTATACCTTCAAAGGTGACCGTAACTCCGAGATTACAAAGAGAACCATCTCTTACGCAGGCGGAAAACAGGAGTATTTAACGGATGGTATCGGCGAAAAGCTGAGTGCAACCGTAACCAGCTATGGTGAGGAATATGACAGCTCCGATAACAACTACCAGCCATACGAAAATGGTGTCACATGGAGCATCGGCAGAGTAAATGCGGGTGATTCCTTAGATGTAAACGACGTGCTCCGTATCGACCAGGAGACTGGCCAGATCACGGTAAGAGGTTTTGACGACAGCACGGATGTGAACGCTGACGGATACTCTCCATGGGTTCAGAGCCTGATCGCAGCCAACAAGCTGAACGGCCGTACCGTAACGGTCCGCGTATACGCAACTTCCAAGAAGGATCACAGCGTTTATGATTACAGGGATATCAATATTACATTCAAGGCTTCTACTGCATTCTCCGAACAGCAGGAAGGCATGACCTTTGATATCGTGGAGACCAAAAACGTGGCCAAGACGGTTGACGGTACTTCCGTTGTGGAAAAGAGTACCTGGACCGGCATCGACAAGCAGGAATTCTCTGCAGCGTTAAGTGGTGTTGATGCAGCGCCGAGCGTATCCATTCAGGATGAAAATGGCAATGTGGTAAACGCAGGTTCCGCCATTAAATGGGAATCCACTCCGCAGTATGACCCGGATAACAAACAGACATTTGCATATCTGACTGTAAATACCGATTCCCAGTGGTTCTCCACCATCCGCAACAGCCGTGGCACGGATAATAAGGGAACCAAGCAGTTCAAGATCGTGGTTGAGTCTGCAAATGCTGACTCCAGACTGGAGATCCCGGTTACAGTAAATTACCGCTATGATGGTCTTGATATGACCGCAGAGCAGTTAAGAACATTACCGGCAGGCTTTGAAGCAACTCCGGACCACTACGATGTAGACACTCCGGCAGAAACTTACGATGTATCGAAGGGTGCCGTAAACGACCGCGATATCAACCTGAAGGTAGTTGTTACCCAGGGAAGTAAGAGCGAGAACGTGGAAGCGACCAAGAAGTGGTCCTACGGTATCGTAAAACTTGGTAATACCTATTACTCCGAGAATGGTGTTGCCGCAAACCAGGGTACTTATGAGCTGACCGGCGAGATCGCAAACTTTGCGAAGATCGACGAGAATGGTTACCTGGTACCGATCAAGGGTACATGGGAAGACCTGATCGCAGCGAATAAGACCAAGGGCCAGAAGACCGGTATGGTTACCTGCTACAAGCAGGAAGCTGGCAAGAGCAGGGTGGAAGACAGCTATAAGGTAACGATCGATTTCCGTTACGATATGGCTTACATCGACCAGCACGAGAAGACCTTCAATGTCGTTTACACGGACAATTCCTTCACCAACGACAAGAAGAACAACTGGACCGGTGACCAGACCACAGACCCGTTCAAGCTGACCGCACATTTCACAAACGAATTCGGCACAAGCGTAACTCCGGATTATGAATACGATCAGGATATCTTAAGTATTGACGCAGACGGCAATGTAACGCTGAAACGTGAGTGGATGCAGAAGATCATTGATAACGCGAAGGATTTCGGATCCGGTGTATTTACCGGCCAGAAGCAGGTAACTGTTACAGCCAGAGGTAATAACGGAACAACGGATACCTGCGTGATCACGATCAACTTCCGCTACGACCAGGCAAGACTGAATTCCAATACCGAGGAATACACGATCATCCGTACCCAGACGTCCAGAACCAATAATCCGTCCCATACCTGGAGCGAATTAAAGGATGGTACCGTGAAGGATATCGCTTCCAGAAAGCTGCAGGCGTCCATGCACTTAGCAGACGGCGCACAGACAACTGCTTACTGGAGTTCCGAGAATGAAGCTTACGTAACCGTAAACGATGACGGTGTCATCATGCCGGCAGTCGACCAGGCATGGCAGGATGCGGTGATCGCAAACGGAAAATACAAGGACAGCAGAACCGCAGCAATCAACGTGACGAACATTGATGAGACGGTAAAAGACAGCTGTAATGTAACCGTAAACTACATTTATGAAGACGTAGAACTTGAGAAGAATACTGCGGTTATGAATGTAAACCTGAAAGCAACCGGACTGCGTGATAACGCTACCTATGCGATCAGCGGACATACACTAAATAACCCGGCTACTATCCATTCCCATGATGCTGCAGAAACGGATATTGTTTACGAAGTTGAAGGCGATGCGGCTTCCTTCCTTGAAGTAGATGCAAACGGCAAGATCAGCCTGAAGCTGCCGAAAGATGGCAACGGCGATCTCTTAACCGGTTCCAACTTTAAGGCTGGCGCATCCAAGTTTATCCAGGATGCAATGACCCATCCGTATACCCAGGACGGACAGTTCGTATCCACCACAACTGCCACCGTGATCGCACGCAGTGCAGACGGACGTATGGCAGACCAGTGCAACCTGACCATCAATCTGACATACGAAGATATGCAGATGGACGAGAAGGAGCAGACACTGGATGTTACCATCAGCGCACTGAACCGTGAGCAGAAGCTCTATGATATCAGTAAGTTCGATGGACAGGTGGCATTCAGCAACCATTCCACAGACCCGAATGATACCGTAAGCTTTACTTCCAGCAGACCGGATATCTTAAAGGTAAATGCGGATGGTTCCTATGCACTCGTTGTTCCGGATTACGCAACAACCGGCTGGAAGGGTGAGACATTCCTGGCAGCCCGCAATGATTTCTTAAAGCAGGCAATGCTTGATGAGAACGCAGGTAAACCACAGAGCGTGGATGTCGTGATCACCGCGACCACCAAGTACAGCGGAATGCAGGATTCCATGACCGTTCATGTAAACCTTACTTACCGTACCGTAACCCTGGACAAGCATGTGGCAAACATGTCTGTTACCATGAACGCAAACGGAAGTGCGGACGATCCGACCTACTCCTTCACCGGAGACCTGGAACTGGATTTAAACAAGACGATCAACGACCCGAACCTGGACAACACAACTGCAAAATACACTTCCAGCAACCCGGATATCTTAGCAGTCGATGAAAACACCGGAAAGGTAACCTTCACACAGCCGAGATACCTGACCAATAAGGAGTTCAAGGCAGAACTTGAAAATGGCGGAAATAAATATGAATTTATTAAGGAAGCCCTGCAGTATCCGTATCAGACAGATAAGGCAGACAGCCTCCGTACCCGCGATGTCGTGATCACGGTAAGGGATAACGCCGGACACGAGGATCAGTGTACCGTACATGTGACCCTGATGTATCAGAACCTGACGGTTGCTAATAAGGAAGTATCCGCGGATTACGTATTAAGGACCAAGGATCTGGCAAATGGTGTATACGAAGTGATCGGAAGCCCGGTTTCTGCAGCTGCAAACCTGCATTCCCCGACTCTGACATCCATTGAGTACGAGTCCAGTGACCCGAGCCTTGCAACTGTGGATGAAAACGGAATGGTAAGCGTTGTTGTTCCGAGGGACAGCAGTGGCAATCTCCTGACCGGTGACGCATTCAAGAACGCAGCAAACGAGATGTTCGCATCCGCTATGCAGCATCCGTACGACTTAAATGATGATGATCCGGCTGACGTAACAACCAGACAGGTTACCATCACTGCAAAGGCGAAAAACGCATCCGGCGATGTGGTCATGACTGATACCACAACCGTGACATTCAATACGATCTTTGAGAAGATGGAGCTGGCAGAGGACATTCAGGAACTGAATGTTAACGTAAAGGCTACCAACTTAACCAAGCGTGTATATGACATCACGGGATACACCGGCCAGATGGGATATAAGGTAAACTCCAAGACGGATAAGAATACGACTGCAAAATTCGAGCTTGTAAACCCGGAGGATGCTAAGATCATCACCTTAAACAGTGACGGTACTTATTCCTTAAATATTCCGGATAGAGAAACAACCCAGTGGACCGGTGAAGCATTCGAGAATGCTTTAAGCGACTGGATGAAGGAAGCCATGAAGCATCCGACCAGTTCCGCAAATCCGTATGTGACAACCGCCAAGATCCCGATCAGGGCAGTGTCCGAGTACGATGGATTATCCGACAGCGCTTACATTCAGGTGAACTTCACTTATGAGCAGGTCAAGATGACCGATCATGAGATGGATATGAACATCACCTTAAAGGCTACCGGCAATGCGGACGACCCGACCTATCAGCTGACCGGAACCAGTGCAAGCTTAAGGGGTATCATCAGTGCAGGCAGCATCGACAATAAGACTGTTTCCTTCACCTCCGGTGACGAGAACATCTTAAAGGTTGACGCAGCCGGCAACGTGACATTCAACTCCCCGTACTATATGGATCATGAGCATTTTGTAGAGCAGGCTTCTGACTTTATTAAAGATGCCATGAAACGCCCGTATATGCCGGGTACCGATGAATACGTACATGAAAAAGATGTCCTGATCACCGTGACTGACCAGAGCGGCCAGATGACGGACGAGTGCACCGTTCATGTAAAACTGACCTTCGAGAACCTGACCATGAAGAAGAAGAACGTGGCTATGGATCTGACCCTTCGTGCGGAAGACTTGGAAGGCAAGAAGTTCAGCGTACTGGGTGACAGTGTATCTGCAGCTGCGAACTTAAATGTGAACGGCGGCGGCAAGCTGAAATACAGCGTCGTAGGCAGAAATGATCTGGTATCCGTAGATGAAGATGGCAATGTCTCCATTGTGCTCCCGGATTCCATGGAAGGAGACGACTTCCTGAACAATGCGAATGAGCAGTTAAAGGATGTCATGAACCATCCGTATAATCCGAATGATGATGACCCGCAGGATATTATTTCCCGCGAAGTTACGATCAAGGCTGAGAACGAAGACGGCACCATGTATGACACCTGCACCGTAAAGGTAAATCTCCTCTATGAGAAGATGCAGCTCAGCCCGGATGTACAGGAATTAAACGTTAAGATCAAGGCAACCAACCGTGAGAAGCGCGTATACGAGATCACGGGATATACAGGTAAGATGGATTACTCCATTTTCTCCAAATACCCGGATAACGATACCGCGACCTTCAGTCTGGCAACTGCCAGTGATGCTCAGATCCTGAACCTCAACAGCGACGGATCCTACTCCTTAATCGTACCGGATAAGGATGCAACCAACTGGACCGGTGACGCGTTTGACGCACAGGCAACCGCTTTCTTAAAGGAAGCAATGTCCCATCCGTCCACGCCGGAACATCCGTACACCACAACGAAAGATATCACCCTGAATGCGGTATCTGAGTACAACGATATGCGTGACAGCGCGATCGTCCGCATCAATGTGACCTACGAGGAAGTAGAACTGGATACCCATGAAGCAGACATGGACATCAAGTTAAAGGCAACCGGATATGCAGATGATCCGGTATACGAGCTGACCGGCACGAACCTCGATCTGTCCAGCATCATCCATTCTGCTGATTTAAACAACAAGAACGTTACCTTCAAGTCCAGCGACGAAAGCATCTTAAAGGTAGACAACAAGGGCAAGGTAACCTTCAACATGCCGTATTATATGGATCAGAAGCAGTTCATGGAGCAGGCTTCCGACTTCATCAAGGATGCCATGAAGCGTCCGTACATGCCAGGTACCGATGAGTACAGACATGAAGCAGACGTCGTGATCACGGTATACGATGAGAGCGGACAGTTAGCAGACCAGTGTACGGTCCATGTAAAACTGACCTACGAGAACCTTGTCGCAAAACAGAAAGAAGTGACCATGAAGCTGAAGCTCCGCGCGAAGAACCTTGCCCGCAAGGAATTCGAAGTGGTCGGAGACCCGGTTTCCACGGCTGTTAATGTAAACTCCGATGTTTATACCAAGGCAGTCTACACTTCTTCCGATAAGAATCTCCTTACCGTGGATGAGAACGGACAGGCATACATCACCCTGCCGGCGACCATGAGCGGTGACGGATTCGTAAATAACATCAACGGCTTCTTAAAGGATGCCATGCTGCATCCGTACGATAAGTCCGCTCCGTACACCAGCACGACCAGCGCAACCGTAACGGCTGCCACGGAAGATGGAACCATGAAGGATACCATCACCGTAAACTTCGAGCTGATCTATGAGAATACGGATATTACGGACAGTGCACGCACCATGGACGTGACCATCACCGGTACCGGCTCCAGCAGCAACCCGACATACACCCTGTCCGGCAATACTGCAGCACTGACCACGAAGCTTTACAACACCACAACGGATGAGCACGGACCGTTATATTCTTCCAGTGATCCGGGTATCCTGGCAGTCGATAACGCGGGCAAGCTGACCCTTGTCGCTCCGGCAAACCTGCAGGGAAGCGCATTCAGCGATCATCTGAATGCATTCTTAAAGGATGTACTGGCACATCCGTACACAACGGCAAATCCGTATGTGGCAACGAAAGTCGTAACCATCAAGGCAACCAACGGCGAGGGAGACCTTGCAGATGAAACACCGGTTACCATCCGCGTGAAGTACGTCAATAACACCTCCTCCTACAGCGGAGGCGGCGGACACTCCGGCGGTGGCGGAGGCGGTGGCGGCGGAAGCCACAGTTCCGGCGGTGGTGGCGGAAAAGTCACAACCGGCGTCGGACCGAGCGGCTCCAAGACAACCACATCCAGCAGCCTGCCGACTTACGTTGTATCCGGCGGTACCTGGGCATTAAATGCGGCCGGTAAGTGGATCTATACCAACGGACGTACTTATACGGACGAGTGGGCAGCAGTCCATAATCCGTACGCAGATACTTCCAAGGGCCAGAAGGAATTTGACTGGTTCCACTTCGGTAAGGACAGTACCATGACAACCGGATGGTATACGGAAGCGGACGGTAATACGTACTACTTAAGCCCGATCTCGGACGGTACCCAGGGTCACATGCTGACCGGCTGGAACTGGATCGACGATAACGGCGACGGTATCTACGAGTATTACTACTTCGAGACCGAGTCCAACGGAACCCGCGGCAAGCTCTACAAGAACACCAATGTCGGCGGCTATATGGTCAACGGCAAGGGCCAGTACGTAGACGGAAACGGCCGCGTAGTGACCAAGACGGCAGCAGAGGTGGCAGCAGCCACGAAAGCAGCAAACGTACCGTCCTACGTTATCCAGGACGGAACCTGGCAGAAAGATGCGCAGGGCAGATGGACATTCGCAACGACCCGCCAGTTCAGAAACGAGTGGGCAGCTGTCTATAACCCGTACGCAGATACAGCTAAGGGACAGAGAGCATATGACTGGTTCTACTTTGGCGCAGACGGCGTCATGAAGACCGGTTGGTTCACCGACGGTAACGGCGATACCTATTACCTGAATCCATTATCCGATGGAACCCTGGGCCGTATGCTGACCGGCTGGAACTGGATCGACGCTGACGGAGACGGTAAGAGAGAATGCTATTATTTCGAGACCGAATCCAACGGCAAGCGCGGAAGACTCTATAAGAGCACGACCGTAAACGGCTTCAAGGTAAATGCGAAAGGCCAGTGGGTAGATAACGCCGGCAACGTCAAATACCAGTAAGCATGACCAGACGTAACGGACCCGCCGGAAACGGCGGGACCGTGGCGCCGGTCCGGGCCTGCGCCCGTGAAAGTTTTGCGGATAATAAAAAATGGTCATCATCCGTTCATACGCACATCAAAAAATGACCAAAAAGTGTTATCCGCAAAAATTCAGGACAAAAGGCCAATATGGAAATATCCGACATACTGAAAACATGAGAACGGCGCAAAAAACATACTCCTTTCTTTTATATAGAGCCCCTCAAAGCGCGGGGCAGCGCCGGACCTCATGCATATATTCCCATTTTTTCTCAGCTCGTGGAAATCGAGTGAAAATATTTCCAAAAATACCGCGGAACTTCATCCTCTCCGCGGTATTTTTATGTTCGGAAAAATTATTGAAGATTCCGGTCACAGAAAAGACACAAATCAGAAAGATGCGACATACTGAACAAAGACACGAAGAGAAAGGAGAAAAGCTATGCGTGTAACAAAACCAGACAGTTTGGAACGCCGGACTGGCATACGATCACTTCCGCAGCGCGGACTATGTGTATTGTTAGCCGGTTTCATGGCATTCCAGAATGTGGTGCCAAGTCTCGGCACGATGAGTGCCTATGCCGTGTCTACACAAAAGCCGGTCAACCCAGACGGAACAACGCCGAACGGGAATAAACCGCAGGATACGATCCATACGGAAGAAGTGTATGTCAACGATACACCGCTGCGTCTGCAGGTATCCAAAGTAAAGACGGCACAGGGAGCACATGAGGGGCTGAACCCGAAAACGGTGGAAAGCACCCTCGCGGATACGATCACCTATAAAGTATCCGGCCGTATTGAAGGGGCGGAAAATGCCCTGATCAAGCAGTACGGGGAAAACCAGATTGAGCTTGCGAGAAGCAAGGACGGGACTTATCTGGGATATGGGTGGTTAAAGGGTACCCTGGAGTATCTGACAAAGCGAAAACTCCAGAGCACGGATGAAGAGATTGACATCAAGTATAACCAGCAGGGAATCTTTGAGGGTTATGCGTATGTCACAAAGACTCTGGAAACAGCCAACGACACGAACCGTTATGTTGCGGGCGCAACCATGACGTTGTACGACGCACTGGAGATCAATTATAATCCGGGAACCGAGTATGATAAGGATAATAAATGGCTCGGTGTGACCGTGGAGCGTTCTGCGGGTTCCGGCAACGTTGAAATGGTTTACGTCAACAAGGGTTATGCTGGCAGCCGGATCGAGTATGTAAAGCAGAAAGAAGATGAATCCAAAGTCACCACGGACGAAAACGGGACCGAAGTGGATGACAATTACAATTATCAGGATGCCATCAACGATAAGGGGGACGGTGTCTGGATCGCAAAGACGATACAGAGAGAAGATACCCCGATCCTGTTTTACAGTTTCGATAACCTGCATGTTACGACCAACGATGAGTACGAAACAACCGTTGGTACCAGCAATGCGAAAAAAATTGATGAGATCTTCGGATCGCAGCGCTACAACAAGGCAGATTCCGTATACGGATTTGATAAAAACGGCAATGTGATCAATGCGGACCAGTACGATAACCGCGATTTCTCAATTTACGCATTTGAGGATGGCGAAACGACCCCTGTGTTTGAATTCACGGGCGGAAATTTTAAGAACATCCATTATTCCCAGCGTGAGAAGATGTTCCGCTTCTATGATGAGGACGGAACACAGGATAAGGATATGCGGATGTACCATCTGGATAAAGACGGCAACCGCGATTCTTTGGTAGACCCGACCACCGGTATCGCATATCTGGTGGAATCCATTGATAAAAAGGATTCCCATGATAACATCCATGGTACCAATGACGATTTCAACTCCGATAAGGACGTAAAGATCTTCGTATGGCCGGTCAATACCTTCTATGACGGCACCGGTAACGCAGATGATAACACCAAAGGAAGCCATTACTTCCAGAAGATCATCACAACCAGACCGGCTACTATCAATGCGGATACCGCAGATGAATATGTTTTCGGAACGTTAAAAGACGGTAAATTCGAGAACAGCCTCAACCCGGTACTGGATAAAAACGGACATCCGGTATACAACCGCGTTTCCAAGGAGACATACACAAAAGGCTCCGATAAATACGATTACGATGATGAAGAGTATCTGGGATACGTCTATGAAGACGGACTGGACGACTGGAATGAAAATGCCTACGTCATCAACAGGCACAGTGACCTGTATAATGGAGATAAAGACGACCCATTCAATCAGGAGACACATTATCAGTACTCCAACCAGCAGACGATCAAGGTGACCGTCGATGTGGATGGAAACTACATTGTAAACGGCAGCCAGACCGTACCGGTACCGGCAAGATCCGGTTATGTATTTGCAGGCTGGCTGGTGGAACCGAACACATTGGCAGACGGAAAGACCGTAAAAGCCTACTGGAGAAACCAGAACAACACTATGCCTCCGGAGCAGGAAGCAAAGTGGTATTCCTCAAAAGCAGCAACCGGAACCACAAAAGAAGTTACCGTTACGTTTGATGCAAACGGCGGCGCTTTCCGTTCCGGAAGCGGCGATATCCATTCCACGGACAATGTCCTGTACAGACGCTTAGGCGATGCTTACCTGATCAATAATACCTGGGTAACCGGAGAGAATACTCCGAATGATCCATTCGATACCCAGAAGGTAGACACGGTGGGCAACACAGCTGCCAAAAAGAATACGATCTCCACAGACGGCTTGACAGGAAATGACGTATATTCCGACCAGACCACATCAGGCGGACAGGCAGATATGTTAAAGCGGTTGCCACGTTCCCTGTATATCATGGAGGAGCTCGCAGCTCCGGATGGATATGTAAAAGCCATGCCGGTAGCGATTACCATGAATGAAAATACAAATGTTCAGACCGCTGAGATGACAGATACGACCATTAAGGTTGAAATTGTCAAAGTAGACGGAACGGACAATTACACGAAGAACCTGCGAAGAAATGGCGAAACCGTAAAAACAGCAGCAGGCGAGACCGTAAAAAAACAGGAAGAAAAGGGCGCTTATGGCTATGGCCACGTGCCGGGTGCAGTGTTATCCATGAAGGGCGAAGACCAGGCAACGAAAAAGGCCTTCAGTGACTGGGTATCCATCACCTCCTGTATGAATTTTACGAAAAAGAACAGCGGCGGCACCTGGTACATTGAATTTGATACCACGAAACCGCTTTTCCTGGAAGGCATCCCGAAGGGAATTTACACAATCACTGAGGTCCGGACTCCATCCGGATACGTCACCATGAAGCCTCAGACCATCACGGTCGGGGAGTACGAGGGTGTGCAGCTCTTTAGCATGACAGACGAACATACGAAAGTAGAGATCGAAAAGTACATGACGGAAGAGGATGGAACCAGAAAGCTGCTTCCGAACGCAAGCCGCGCAAAATTGGGTCTGTACGACAAAGACGGTGCCCTGGTGGCGGATTGGTATACGGACGATGCCAGTGATTACACAAATGGCGGAGCCGCAAAGCAGGCACCAATGAATACCGGCCTCTTCGCGAGAGCGGTGAGAGCGGTAACATCTATCTTTAAGGGCGGAGCAAGCGGACCGGACTACACTTCCTTTACGCAGTTGTTCCAGAATGCATATAACAATGGTTCCAATGATATGGAAACGATCACCTGGAACGTAAAACGCACGGCAACCTTGAAGGCCGGTTCGACAGATGCGAAAGAGCAGTGGCAGATTTCCGATGGTACGGTGATCACCGTGGCAAATGGAGTTGTACCGGACGATGCGCCAGAAGAATTCAAAAACGCTTACGTAGACGAAGACCGGGATAAAACTTCTGATACGTTCGAGTATCCGGTGACTTTAAAAGCCACCAAGGATAAAGCAAAAACGACCAGCATGGGCGATCAGTTCTGGAATGTCAGCAATGGCACTGTCATGCACATCTGTGCATCCGTCGATGATGACTCCAGTTCCGTGGACTACCAGTCCTATATTATGGACTATCAGTTTGACTATCGCACCATCGCGGGAAATGCCGTAACTTATCTGACGGTAGACGGGACCAGACGGTTCGATTATCTTGCAGCCGGCAAATATACGGTAAAAGAGATTGAAGTTCCGGAAGGATTCGCAAAAGCCGCTGATAAACAGATCACAGTAGATGAAACGGACGACATTCAGATCTTTGATATCGAAAACCGGAAAAGAGAGTTAAAGCTGTCCAAATATATCGTGGACGGCGCAGGACGCTATTTCGCTGGATATTATGAGAATGAAGTGCATTACACCGATGACCTGACAAAAGCCGCAGTCATTGGAGATGTTGAACTGGCACTGTATCGCAGCGAACAGCGCATTGCAGATCCGGACCATGCATTCAAAGATGGCAATGTTCCGGATGGCGCGGCACTGGTCGATGATTTCACAACTGGAAAAGACGGCTCCTACACAGAATACGAATATCAGAAGGAATTAATCCGGAAGGAACAGATCGGACAGTTAAAACCACATGCAGTAAAAGATGTTCAGGACGGATGGTATTATCTGATAGAGAAACAGCCGTTAAACTATATGTTATCGGCAACAGTTAAAGAGTTCCAGATCACTGGCCAGACAACCGACACGGAACTGGCAGGAATCAGCCTGGTTAATAAACCGGCGCCTGTAGCAGCAAAAGTCAAGAAAACAGATGAGAAGGGAAAAGTTCTGGAAAATGCTGTTTTTGAGATCAGCAACAAAGACACCGGTGCCATAATCGGTACGCTGGTAACCGACACGAACGGCGAAGCATCCATGAACATCGCAGATACAGGAAGGATCAGCAAGGATGGAAAATTTGTTCCGTATACGTTCCTATTAAAGGAAGTTTCCGCCCCGACCGGATACGCATTAAATGCAACCCAGCATGAATTCACGTTAAGTGAACAGACCGTAGACGGATACGTATGCGAAATGTTCAATAACAAAGACGATGCTTTACGGGATGGAGTCTTTGTGATCCAGAATGAGAAATCACAGATGTCCATCTCCAAAAAAGATTTTGATTCCCATTTATCTGTTCCGGGAACAAAACTGGAATTAACAAAAGCAGTTTATGAGAATGGAGCATGGAAATCAGATGGAAACAAGAAAACAGAGTGGACCTGGACGGTAGACGCAAAGGAAGAAGAACACGGACTGACCGGAATTACCCCGGACAGTGTTTACGTGCTTCACGAGGTTTCTGTCCCGACGGGATACACCATGCAGAGCGATGTGTTCTTCCATACCAATAAGAACGGACTTGGAATTGATAAGATCTGGTTTGATCCAGCGGAAAATGGATTCGTGTCCTTTGCTGCAGATGAAACCGGAGCAGTTGAATCCATGACGACCCATACCAGAAGAGCGGTGGGCGTCAAAGCCGTTATCACCGACCTTGAAACAGGAAACTCTTTTGAGCGCGGTGTGGAGAAGAATGGCCGCGTCCTGTTGATGGAAAGCGAAGTGGCAGAGGGTCACCGTTATAATATTAAAACGGTAGTCACTTTATCCGATACGACCCAGCAGACTGTTGATTCCATTACGATGATCGCCGACCCGGCAGACGGGGAAGTAGTTATCTGGACACAGGCAGTCAGCGACTCAAGAATTAATATCACGGACGAAAACGGCCACGTGATCTATGAGATCGCATCCAACGACAGCAATGTAACAATTTTAAATCCGGAATCCGACAATGAGGATTCGATCAGCATTGATGATATCAGCCGTGCCGGCAAGGACCATTCCGGTGTCAAAGTTGGGGACAACATCACTTACCGGATCGATTACGTCGGCAAGGGTAAGCAGATCATTGTTTATCCTGGAACCGGACTGACACTTGAGCGTACGGACCCAGGCACCCTGCAGTACAAGGGCGGCTATATGTACGAGACAACAAAAGAATCCGGTACTTTACTGGTAGTGGCATCCGTAAACAAAAGCGCCAATGTATCTGTAGAGATGAAGGCTGCGATCGGAGAAACGATCATCAGTTATCTGAATCCGGTTGTTGTCAGCGGGCAGACTGGTGCGATGGCAGAGAATGATTCCCTCGTGATCGCCAATGCGGTAACCGGATCTGACCCGGAGAATGGCACTACACAGTTCCAGTATACGGTAACCTTAACCGACAAGGATGGAAATGCACTCCCTGGCGGATATTATTACCGCACAAGACTGAGCAACAGTGTGTTCTATGCATTTGGCAAGGAAAAAGAGCTGAAAGTAATCCTGACCGGAAATGATTATCTGGTCATCACAGGATTAAATGCGGATACCAAGTACAGCATCAAAATGGATGTCCCGGCATCAGAAGGATTCCGCACAGAATCTTCCAATACGGAAGGAACCATCGCAGATAAAGCGACAGTAAACGCACTGTTCACCAGCCACAGAAGCATTACGGCAGAACGTGCTTTACTAAAGAAAAACCAGTCTTACTATTTCAATGAAATATTAAAACTGACAGATGGAGACTACAAATTATCAAGCTACGGCTTCAGTCTGGATGATAAATGCAGGGTAACCAATTTTATTCTGTTAAACCGTCCGACCAACGTAGAGATCACAAAGCTTGACCAGAAGATCCAGCGTGCACTCGCGGGGGCTGTCTTATCTATTACGGATGCGGACGGAAATGTGGTTCTTGATGCGAACGGCAATCCGTTAACATGGACAACCGAAAAGGCCGCAGCCGCATTTGCCGGTGTCCTGGAAGCGGGAAAAACCTACTATGTAACAGAGGTATCTGCTCCGACCGGTTATGCAGTATCTGCTCCAATCGAGTTCACAGTATCTTCTGACGGTGCAACTGACCGCATTATCGTGCAGGATCGCCGTACAGATGTGAAGATCAAAAAGGTGGATTCCACGACCGGAGAGCCACTTGCTGGCGCTGTCCTGCAGGTACTGGATGGGGACAAGGTTGTAGCTGAATGGACGACGGATGAAACCGGCGAATACCAGCTGAACGGAGTCCTGGAAGCAGGAAAAACCTACATCTTACACGAAAAAGAAACAGTAAAAGGCTACTATTACAGTTATGACGTGGAATTTACGGTAAATACGGATGGAAGCGAACAGACCGTGGAAATGCGCAACCGTGAAATCAAAGTTGTTACTCCGCCGGATAAATTCCCGCCGGAACCGGATGAAAAGGCATATCCGTTTGTATGGCTGTTGAAAGGCGATAAGGCGCAGGAAGGCAGCGCAGACAAGGATATCATTCCAGGCGGTACTTATCAGGTGATCGCAAAAGCGGACGATGGTACCGAAACTGTGATCACTCAGATCTCCGATGAGGATAAAGATGGAAAGTTTACCATGGACGGTACCCGGAAAGAGTGGGATATCGTACTGGAAGCAGACCATACCTATTATTTACGAGAGATTAAGGCTCCGGACGGATACAAGCTCCCGGATGGAGATATAGCGTTCACAGTCAGCCATTATGGAGAAGATGTGCAGGCACCGATCTATAACGAAAAGATCGTCGGATCCTTCGAAAAAACGGATTATGCCGGTACGGAAATCGCAGGAGCAGATTGTGAACTGAGTATTCTGAAAAACGGAAACTGGGAAGTCGTTGACCGGTTCACCAGTACGACAGACGGTCCGCACAGGACGGAAGGCCTGTTAGTAGCAGGCAAGGACTACCTTTATAAGGAAGTCACCGCTCCGAACGGATACGCATACGCAGTATCAATCCGGTTCCACGTAAATGCAGATGGAACAATTTCCAATGCGCGTTACGTGAATGAGGACGGAAAGAGCCTGGTATACGGCACTGACGGCAGGCCGACTCAGGTTATTTACAGCGAGACTTTAGCAGGCGAAAGCTACACCTTAAACGGACAGGCCTTGACGAAGACAGGAAATGACCTTACTGACGCAGCCGGAACGGTGATCGTAACAGACGCCAAGGTACAGCTTCCGGTAACCGACAACGTCATCATCATGAAGGATGATCCGGTACGCGTATCCTTCGAGAAGACTGACTTCGCGGGAGAGGAAATCGCAGGAGCAGTCTGCACGATCTCACGGAAAAATGCAGATGGCACCACGACACAGATCGACAGATGGCAAAGCGAAACGGGATCTGTACATGAAATGGCAAATACCCTGACCGCAGATGCTACCTACCTTTACCACGAGGAAGCAACCGTTCCAGGATATGAGTACAGCTATGATATCGAGTTTACCATTGACAAGAACGGCAATGTGACCGGAGCCCATTATGTGGATGAAAACGGCACGATCCTGCTCCATGATAAGGACGGATACCCGACCGGAATCACGAAATCCGCAGACGGTACCTACCGTGACGGCACGACCGTGATCACGATCACCGAAAACGGCGATGCAGTGGACGCGGATGGAACGATCCATGCCAAAGGCGTGGCTGAGGAAATCGCAGTCACCGGCAATGTAGTCGTTATGAAGGATGCGCCGGTCAAAGCAGTCATCACCAAATACGGCGATGAGAAGAACGCAATCTCAGGCGGTTCCTATACGATCTTAGACGGAGACGGAAATGCCGTAACCGCAATCCGCGATACGCAGATCCCGTCACTCATCCATGAGGGAATGATCCTTACGGGTGAGGAGCTGACATTTGCCGCAAATGCGGACGGTGTAAGCATTGAAAGACTGTTAGAAGCAGGAAAGCAGTACCAGTTACGCGAGAATGAAGCCCCGAGTGGATATTCCGTTAATAACGCGGCTGTTCCGTTCACGGCCCCGATCTACAACCAGTCTGCTGCCATCCAGGTCGGCATGACAAACGAAAAGATCCCGGCAAGGTTCTTAAAGACCACAGAGGATGGCACCGTCTTAGAGGGCGCATCCTTAGAGCTTTACGAACAGCAGGCAGACGGCAGCTACAAAAAGATCCATGAGTGGGTATCCGCGGCGGAAGCAGAGGTATTGGACGGTGTCCTGACATATGGAAAGACCTACAAATACCATGAAGTGAAAGCTCCGGATGGTTATAAGGTATCGAAAGATATTCTGTTTACGATCGATAAGCAGGGCGTGATCCGCAATGCGAGATACGATGGTGATGCAGCAGAAGTACGCGTCATCAATAATACGATCCGCATGGCTGACCCGACGCTGGATGTCAAGTTCAGCAAAACCGATTTAAACGGACAGTACTTAACCGGCGCTGAAGTAGCAGTCGGCACACGCAACGCCGATGGCGCGTTCGAGGCTGTGGAAACATGGACTACAACAGAAACCGAAGCAGCACATCGCTTATCCGGAAAACTGCAGCCAGGAAAGACATATCTGTACCGGGAGTTAAAAGCCCCGTCCGCATATGCGGGAAGCGCGGATATCGAGTTTACCGTGGATGCAGAAGGCAATGTGACCAAGGCTCATTACATCAATGCGCAGGGCGCGCAGGTCCTCTTTGACCAGAACGGATACGTGACTGCAATCACCGTCCAGGCGGACGGCACCTACAAGAACGGAGAGACGGATATTACGATTGATGAAAACGGCAACGCCATCGATGCGGATGGAAATGTCATCGCAGAAGGTGTCCGTGCAGAATTTGATGTGGCAGATAATACTGTCATCATGAAGGATGCACCGCTCAACGTGATCATCAAGAAAGTTGACCAGGATGGCGTAAGCCTGCCGGGTGCGACTCTGGTGGTATATAAAGGAACGAAGAAAGAGCCGAATGCAGACCATTCCAACCCGTATGCAGAAGCAGATAAGGTAGCCGAGTGGGTGACAGATAACAGCGGTGAATTCAGGATTCCTGCAGATGCAAACCTGGTAGCGGGCGAGACTTATGTCCTGCATGAGTCTGCGACTGTGAAAGGATATTATTACAGCAAAGATGTGGAATTCGTTGTAAATACGGATGGTAAGGAACAGACCGTTGTTATGACCAACCGTAAGATCATTGTAGAAACTCCGCCGGATGAACGGCCGTCACAGCCGGTACCGGAAGGAACAACACCGGATTACACAATGGAAAAAGAGCGTATAACCGACGCTCCGGCCAAGAAAGATACCCATAAATTTGGATTCTTCCATGGCGATCTCGTTACCTATGAGGTAACGGTGAAGAACACCGGAGACACAACCATTACCATGGACGTGGATGATGCATTCGAGATTCCGGAAAACTTCACAACACCGGTGGTCAAGGCTGTACGTTTCTATGATACGAAGACCGGTTACCAGAACAGCAGCAAGGGTACATTAAATGCGATTGACGGCTCAAAAGCGAATGTCACCATTCTGGCAGGCGGCCATGTCGTACTGACCTATGAGGCACAGGTATTGGATAACGCGAAAGAATCCTTATCGGATGCAGCGAAAGACGATGGCAAGGGGTACTTAAATACCGCAACCACCACAAACGTCTTCACAACGTACTACGAGTGCAGCGGCGAAGATCATGACGGGGACGGTAAAGGGGATACCAAAACCGAAGTCACAAAGCAGCTGGAAGATAAGAAGGATGATGCGAATACCCCGGTACAGGAGCCGAAACCGGAAGAACCGACCCCGTCCTATGTGATGGACAAAGAGCGTATTACTTTAGCTCCAGAAAAGACCGGAACCGGAAAATTCGGTTTTAACCACGGTGAGACTGTTACCTACGCTGTGCATGTAACAAACACCGGAGACCTTCCATTAAAGATGTTTGTAACCGATGCATTTGCGGCAGAGGTAAGGAATTACTTTGAGGACTTAAAAATCACCGCTATTGAAGGGGAGGACCTTTCCGGAACCATGAGTGGCCTCGGTATCGGATACCAGACAGCGAAGATCCGTATCATGCCAGGCCAGACAGCAACCGTAACCTATCAGGCAGTTGTCGCAGACAATGCGCCGGAGCGGTTATCCTTTGCAGCTACAGATGACGGAAACGGATACTTAAATACGGTAAAGACGTTTGAAGTCAAGGCTGAAAAGCCGGACGGAACCGAAGGAGACAAGACTGAGTACCCAGGCATCCCGGATAAAGAGGATGACGCGAATACCCCGGTACAGACTCCAGAAGAACCGCCGGTAACACCGCCTCCGACCCCGGATGAGCCGGAATACCCGGTAATTTGGCTGATGAAGACAAGCGTTAATGATCCGTCCCATATCCTGCCTGGCGGTACATTCCAGGTACTGGATGAGGACAAGAACCCGGTAACGGATATTCTGGACGGAACTGCTTTCGGAATCGGCTACAACTGGAATCAGTGGAGCGTTGTCCTGGAAGCCGGTAAGACCTATTACCTTCACGAGGTAACTCCTCCGGACGGATACCTTCCGGCAGAAGATGTGCAGTTTACCGTAGGTTACTATGGAGACCGCGTGGAAGCTGTCATGAAGGATAAGCCGACGGATGTAGGATTCAAAAAAGTAGACCAGCAGACAAAGAAACCGTTAGCCGGTGCAGTCCTTGCGGTTTACAAGGGACCGAAAAAGGCTCCTTATGCTGATTATGACGAAGCAGACAAAGTTGCAGAATGGACAACGGATGAAAGCGGTGAGTTTAAACTGACCGGCACTCTGGAGCCTGGCGCAACCTATACGCTTCATGAGGTACAGACCGTCGATGGCTATTATTACAGCTACGACATTGAGTTTATTGTCAATACGGACGGTTCTGAGCAGATCGTAGAGATGCAGAACCGTAAGATCATCGTAGAGACCCCGCCGGATGAACTTCCGCCGGATACCCCGACGCCGGAAGGCAAGGAACCTGAGTACGAGATGAAGAAGGAAAGGGTAACCGAAGCGCCGGAGAAGAAGGATACAAACCAGTACGGATTCTTCCGCGGAGATCGTGTCACCTACGACGTAACGATCAGAAACACCGGAGAGATCGCTTTGACCATGGATGTGGATGACGCATTTGAGGTTAAAAAGAATTTCTCCACTCCGAAGGTACACGCTGTTAGATTCTATGGCAGCGCATCCGGAAGAGAAAATACCAATATGGGTACCCTGAACAGTGTGAACGGTTCCAAGGCCAACATCACGATCAAGGCCGGCGCTTATGCGGTTGTCACGTATGAGGCGGAGGTCCTTGAAAAAGCGGATGAGCTGTTATCCAACAGTGCGCCGGATGACGGATTAGGATACGTCAATACTGCCACCACAACCAATGTAGTCGGAAAATACTATGAATATAGTGGCGAAGACACAGATGGAGATGGCAAGGGTGATACCGTAAAGGAAATTACCGTAACCAAGAAAGACTATCCGGATAAGCTGGGTGATAAGTCTGATGACGCAAACACCCCGGTACAGACCCCGGATAAGGAAACTCCGACTCCGTCCTATGAGATGGATAAGGAAAGAAGAACGGAAGCCTCGGAGAAGGAAGATACGAAGCAGTTCGGTTTCCACCGCGGCGATACTGTTGTTTATGACGTCACGATTACCAATACCGGCGATCTGCCGTTAAAGATGTTCGTAACCGACGCATTTGCGGATGAAGTAAGCCAGTATTTTGAAGACTTAAAGATCACCGCGATCGACGGCGAGGATATCTCCGAAGACGGAATGGGGATCGGTACGGATACCGCAAGGATCCGCATCATGCCGGGCAAGACAGCCGTTGTGACTTATACGGCAGTTGTTGCGGATAACGCACCGGAAAGACTGTCCTTCCTGGCTTCTGATGATGGAAACGGATACCTGAATACCGCAAAGACCTACAATGTCAAGGCTGAGAAGCCGGACGGAAGCGAAGGCGGCAACAAGGAGTATCCTGGCATCCCGGATAAGGAAGACGACGGACATACCCCGGTACAGACTCCGGACAAACCTCCGGTCATCCCGCCGCCAGGCCCGAATGAGCCGGAATACCCGGTTATCTGGCTGTTAAAGAACAGCGTGAACGACCCGTCCCACATCTTACCTGGCGGTACCTTCCAGGTGCTGGATGAGAATAAGAACCCGGTAACGGATATCTTAAACGGCACTGCATTTGGAATCGGCTATGGCTGGAACCAGTGGATGACGGTATTAAAAGCAGACCATACTTATTATCTGCATGAGGTCACACCGCCTGACGGATACCTTCCGGCAGAAGATGTAAAGTTCACAGTCGGCCACTATGGCGAGCGCGTGGATGTCATCATGACAGATAAGAAGCACAATGACGGAATCACCTTCAGTAAACAGGATTTCTCCGGAAACGAAGTGCTGGGCGCGACCTGCGAACTCTACGAAGTAACCGGAACCGGCGAGAACCGGATCGAGCGGTGGGTAAGTACCGCTGCAGAGCATGTGATCAAAGGAAAACTGGAATCTGGTAAGACTTACCGCTTCCATGAGTCCGCAGCTCCTGACGGATACGGATACAGCGTAGACGTGGTCTTTACCGTAGATGAGGAAGGCAACGTAACAGATGCGCATTACGTAGATGAAGATGGTAAGACGGTTCTTTATGACCGTGACGGCTATCCGACTGAAATCATCCAGAATGGTGACGGAACTTATTCCTACAAGGATGAGTCCGTGACAAGGGATGAAAACGGGGACGTTTACGATGCGAACGGTATTCTGCTTGCAGCCGGAACTCAGAGAGATCTTGCGATCGCAGGCAACAAGGTTGTTTTAAAGGATGAGCCGACCAGCGTGAAGATCGTTAAGACCGACATGGCAGGCAACATCCTGGCAGACGGAATTTTCGCAATTCTGGATGCGGCAAAGAACCCGGTCAAGGCATTATATGATACCAGGATCCCGTCAACCGAGCACGACGGATTTATCCGCCGCGGTGAGAAACTGGTATTTAAGGGAAGCACGGATGGCGTCCTGATCACAAAACAGCTCGTGGTCGGCAAGGAGTATTACCTGCAGGAGCAGGAAGCACCGGCCGGATACGCGAAAGCTGCTGACCAGATGTTCATCATCCGTTATGCAAAACCTGGCACAACACTGACCGTTACCATGCGGGACCATCCATTAAGCTTTGATTTCTCGAAAGAGGATCTGGGCGGAACCCCGGTAGCCGGAGCAAATGTTTCCATCCTGACCGCAGGCACGAAACAGACCGTCGCTTCCTGGACCACGGATGGCACCACCCATACCATGACATCCACCCTGACAGCCGGACAGACCTACCTCTACCATGAGGATATGGCGCCTGGCGGTTATGCAAAGAGCACGGATATCGAGTTTACCGTATCGGCAGACGGCAGCGTAACAAATGCCCATTACGTGGATGAAAATGGCAATACGATTCTCTATGATGAGAATGGCCTGACCACCGGCATCATCAAAAACGAAGACGGAACTTACCAGTACGAGGGAAAGACCGTGACTGTGGACGATGATGGTACTGCAAAAACAGAGGATGGCAATGTCATCGCAAGCGGTGTGAAAGCTGAAATCGAAGTAACAGATAACCACCTGATCATGAAGGATGCTCCTCTTGATATCGTAATCAAGAAGGAAGATCAGGAAGGAAAGAGCCTCGCCGGAGTCAAGCTTGCCGTATACAAGGGCAAGAAACTGCCGGAGAACGCAGACCATTCCAACCCGTATGCAGAGGCCGATAAGGTCGCGGAATGGGTAACGGACGAGAGCGGCAGCTTTAAACTTCCTGCAGATGCAAACCTGGTTGTCGGAGAGACTTATGTCCTGCATGAGCTTGAGACAATCAAGGGATACTATTACAGTAGGGACGTAGAATTTACCGTCGAAAACACCGGAAAAGAGCAGGTAGTCACCATGACGAACCGCAAGATCATTGTTGAGGTTCCGCCGGATGAAAAACCTGTACCGCCGACCCCGCAGCCGGCAACCCCGGGCTACACCATGGAAAAAGAGCGTGTATCCTTAGCTCCTGAGAAGAAAGATACCGACCAGTTCGGCTTCTTCCACGGGGACCGCGTATTATATGATGTCACCATTACAAATACCGGAGATACAACGATCACACTGGATGTAGACGATGCTTTTGAGGTAAAGAAAAACTTCACAACACCGGAAATCGATGCGATCCACTTCTACTTAAGGTCCAACGGCCTTGAGAACAGCCAGATGGGCAGCATCAACCGGATCAAGGGTTCCAAAGCGAACATCACGATCAAAGCCGGTGCATATGCAGTCGTTACCTACGCCGCAGTCGTTAAGGAAAAAGCAGATGAGTTCTTATCCGCAGCAGCAAAGGACGACGGACTCGGATACTTAAATACCGCAACGACAACCAATGTAACCACAAAATACTACGAATACAGCGGAGAAGACACCGATGGAGATGGAAAGGGCGATACCGTAACGGAAGTCACCAAGAAGCTCGATGATATGTCCGATACCGCAAACACTCCGGTCCAGGTACCGGAAGAACCGACTCCGTCTTACGAGATGGATAAGGAACGTACGGATAAGGCTCCGAAGAAGTCCGGAACCGACCAGTATGGATTCAAACGTGGCGATACCGTCACATACGAAGTCCATATCAGCAATACTGGCGACATGGCATTAAAAATGTACGTCACGGATGCATTTGCACCGGAGGTCAAGGACTACTTTAAGGACCTTAAGATCGCAAAGATCAAGGGCGAGGACATTTCCGAAACCGGAATGGGAGTAGGCACAGACACGGCAAGAATCCGGATCGAGGCCGGTAAAACAGCAACGGTTGTTTACACCGCAGTTGTCACCGATAAAGCTCCGGAGAGACTGGCGTTCATGACTACCGACGACGGCAACGGATACCTCAACATTGCAAAGACTTATGATGTCAGAGCAGAAAAACCGGATGGAACAGAGGGAGATAAGACAGAGTATCCTGGAATCCCGGACAAAGAGGATGAGGGACATACTCCGGTACAGACCCCGGATGAACCGCCGGTAACACCGCCGCCGACACCGGATGAGCCGGAATACCCGGTAATCTGGTTAATGAAGACAAGCGTTGGCGATCCGTCCCATATCTTACCTGGCGGTACTTTCCAGGTACTTGACGAGGAAAAGAATCCGGTAACGGATATTCTGGACGGAAACGTGTTCGGCATTGGATACGACTGGAAACAGTGGACTGGAGTGCTGGAAGCAGGCAAAACCTACTATCTGCACGAGGTAACACCTCCGGAAGGATACCAGCCGGCAGAAGACGTGAGATTCATAGTCGGATATTACGGCGAACGCGTGGAAGTGGTCATGAAAGACCAGCCGACCGATGTGGAAGTTAAGAAGACGGATAAAACGACCGGTGGAATGTTAGCCGGAGCGACACTCCAGATTCTTGACCAGAATGGAAGCATCGTAAAAGAATGGGTCACAAACGGCCATAACACACTGAAACTTACAGGTTTACTCACTGCGGGCGAGACGTATACCTTACGTGAGACCGGAACTCCGGACGGATATTACTATAGCAGAGATGTTATCTTTACTGTAAATGCGGACGGAACCGCTCAGACCGTTGAAATGAAGAACCGCCGGATCGTCGTTGAAACTCCGCCGGAGAACTTCCCGAAGGACGAGCCTGAGACTCATGAACCGGAATATACGATGGAAAAAGAGCGCGTGACACTCGCTCCGGAAAAGGCCGGAACCGATCAGTACGGTTTCTTCCACGGCGATAAGGTGACCTACGATGTTACGATCGCGAATACCGGTGATATCGCGTTGACCATGGATGTGGACGACGCATTCGAGATCCCGGCAAACTTTACAACACCAGTCGTAAAGGCAGTCCGCTACTACCGAAATGACACTGGTACCGAGAACAGCTACATGGGTAAGACCAATGCGGTAAATGGCTCTGTTGCAAACATCACGATTGAGTCTAACGGCCGTGCGGTTGTTACCTATGAGGCAGAAGTTTTAGACGCAGCGAAGGAATCTTTATCCGGCGCGACAAAAGATGACGGTCTCGGATACCTGAACACTGCAACTATCACCAATGTAACCGGTAAATATTATGAATACAGCGGTGAAGACCATGACGGAGACGGCAAGGGCGATACCGTGACAGAAATTACCGTTACGAAAGAACAGTACCCGGATAAGCTGGGTGACAAGTCAGATGACGCGAACACCCCGGTACAGGAGCCGGAAGCAGGAAAACCGCATCCGTCCTACACCATGGAAAAAGTCCGCATCACAAAAGCCCCGGCAAAAGAAGGTACTGACCGCTTCGGATTCTTTGCGGATGATACCGTAACCTACGAAGCACACATTACGAATACTGGCGACCTGCCGTTAACCATGACTGTGACGGATGAATTTGAATCCGCCGCCGCAGGATTCTTTAAGGATCTGAAAGTGAAATCAGTCCAGGGTGCTGCAGGATTCAGCATCGTAAAATCCGGAAGCGAAGCATCCGGAAAATGGCCGGAGAATGTGTTCATGAAATTGACACCTGGCCAGACAGCAACCATCACTTACACAGCAACCGTCACAGAGAAAGCTGCAGAAAAGCTTTCCATGATGGAAACGGATGACGGTATCGGATATCTGAACACTGTAAAGACAAAAGATGTGAAAGCTGAAAAACCGGACGGAAGTACGGGAAATTCCTCTGAATATCCTGGACTTAAGGATAAGGAAGACACAGCGAACACACCGGTACAGAATCCGAAGATCCCGGAAAATCCAGAGAATAAGGAAGACCACGACTACCCGATCATCTGGCTCTTAAAGAACGAGGTCCGTGACCCGGATCACATCTTAAAGGGCGGTACCTTCCAGGTATTAAGCGAAGATAAGAAAGAAGTCGTGATTCCTGACTTCCGCATGAACGGTACGGACCAGAGATGGGAAATCGTACTGAAAGCCGACCATACGTACTGGCTGCATGAGGTAACCCCGCCAGCCGGATATGTAAGAGCGGAAGACGTCAAGTTTACTGTCAGCCACTACGGCGAGCGGGTCGATGTTGTCATGACCGATGAACCGGCAGACAATACCGTAACCTTCACCAAGGAAGACTTTGGCGGAAAAGAAATTGCAGGCGCGTACTGTACCCTGACACGCAAGGGAACGACGGAATCCTATACATGGATCTCCAACGGAACCCCGTACGTCATCAAGGACGAGTTAAAGGCCGGATCTACTTATCTTTATCATGAGGACCAGGCACCTGCTGGATACGGACGCAGCGATGATATTGAGTTCACGATCGGTGAGGACGGCGTGATCACGGAAGCATTCTATGTGGATGCCGACGGAAACCACATCCTCTACGATAAGGACGGATATCAGACCGGTATTATCGTGAAAGCAAATGGTACTTACGAAAAGGATGGGAAAAAGGTAACCGTTGATAAGAACGGAAACGCAGTCGCAAAGGACGGTACGCTCTTAGCCGAGGGCGTGAAGGAAACGATTGAGATCGTCGGAAACGTCGTACGCATGAAAGATGCTCCGACCGATGTGAAGATTAAGAAAGTGGACTCCACGACAGGCAAAGCGCTCGCAGGCGCAACCCTGGCTGTCTACAAAGGCGAAAAGAAAGCCCCGAAGGCGGATCATTCCAATCCGTATGATGAGGCAGACAAGATCGCTGAGTGGACAACCGATGAGACCGGAGAGTTTAAACTCATCGGCAAGCTGATCGCAGGACAGCATTACGTCCTGTATGAGGCTGGAACCGTAGACGGATATTATTACAGCCACGATGTAGAATTTACCGTAAACGATGATGGCAGAGAACAGGTTGTGGAGATGCGCAACCGGGAAATCAAAGTAGTAACACCGCCAGATGAATTCCCGCCGAAAGTACCGGAAAACCCGGATAATCCAATTATCTGGCTTCTGAAAAACGAAGTCGGAGACCCGGATCATATCCTTCAGGGTGGTACCTTCCAGGTACTCGATGAAAACGGCTCCATCGTAATCGATAACTTTACCATGAACGGAACATGGCAGGAGTGGGATGTTGTGTTAAAGGCTGACCACAGCTACTACTTACACGAGGTTAACCCGCCAGCCGGATACGCAAAAGCGGAAGATGTGAAGTTTACGGTTGGTCATTATGGCGAAGACATCCAGGCAGTCATGACGGATAAGAAGACAGACATCAAGGTCAAAAAGACGGATTCCACGACAGGCAAGGCTTTAGCCGGAGCCGTCCTCACAGTTTACAAAGGCCCGAAGAAAGAACCGTATGCCGTATATGACGAAGCAGACAAGGTAGCTGAGTGGACAACGGACGAAACAGGAGAATTCAAACTCGTTGGCGAACTAATAGCCGGACAGGTATACACCCTGCACGAGACCGGTACGGTGGATGGTTATTATTACAGCCACGATGTAGAATTTACCGTAAACGATAATGGCAGAGAACAGGTTGTGGAGATGCGCAACCGGGAAATCAAAGTAGTAACACCGCCAGATGAATTCCCGCCGAAAGTACCGGAAAACCCGGATAATCCAATTATCTGGCTTCTGAAAAACGAAGTCGGAGACCCGGATCATATCCTTCAGGGTGGTACCTTCCAGGTACTCGATGAAAACGGCTCCGTCGTAATCGATAGCTTTACCATGAACGGAACATGGCAGGAATGGGATATCGTGTTAAAGGCTGACCACAGCTACTACTTACACGAGGTGAACCCGCCGGCCGGATACGCGAAAGCGGATGATGTGAAGTTCACGGTTGGGCATTACGGTGAAGACGTCCAGGCAATCATGACAGATAAGAAGCTGCCAACGAAAGTCACCTTTACGAAGGAAGATTTTGCGGGGAACGAGACCCCTGGCGCTGAATGCGAACTGAAACGTGTGGAACCGAACGGGACCACAACGGTCATCGACCAGTGGACATCAGACGGTACTTCACACGTGATGGAAGATAAGCTGACTGGTGATACGACTTACCGTTATCACGAGGAAAGCGCTCCAGACGGCTTCGGATTCAGCGAAGACATTGAGTTCACGGTTGATAAGGACGGCAAGGTAGTCAATGCCCACTATGTAGACCGTGACGGCAACAAAGTCCTTTACGATAAGGACGGATACCCGACCACGATCAAAGTCCTGCCGGATGGCTCTTACACAGATGGCGAGATCAAGATCACAATTGACGGAAACGGCAATGCAGTTGACGGAAAGGGCAATATCCACGCAGAAGGCGTGAAACTCGATATCGAGATCACCGATAATACGATCCGGATGAAAGATGCACCGACAGAAATGGTCTTCATCAAGAAGTCGACTTCCGGAAGCGTCTTAACCGGCGGACAGTTTGTGATCTGCGATAAGAACGGAACCCCGAAGCGGGCACTGACCGATACGGCAATCAAATCCGTTGATCACGATGGAACGATCAAGCAGGGTGAGGTGCTTAAGTTTGCGGCAACCAAGGACGGTATCAACATCACAAGACAGTTAAACGGCGGCGAGACTTATCTTCTCAAAGAAGAAAAAGCGCCATCCGGATACGAACTGGCATCCGATGTGTCCTTTACTGTACCGCGAAACGGCAGACAGATCACTGTCACCATGAATGACTCACAGAAACCTGATAAGCCGAACAAACCTGGTGGTGGCGGAGGCGGCGGACACACACCGACTCCGAAGAAACCGTCCGTAACCGTTTATAAGTACGATGGTAATACAATGGCATCCATTGCCGGAGTAAGATTCACTGTTTACAAAGACGGAAATGAATTACGGAAGGTAACCACAGACCAGAGCGGATACGCAAATGTAACAAACCTTGCAGATGGCAGCTACCGTATCGTTGAGACGGAAGCAGCAGCCGGATACAAGGCAACCTCCCAGGAATTCAGTTTCACCGTAAAGAACGAATCCGTAGTCGGAGGCGTCACTACCTTCCATGTAGCCAACTACAAGGAAACCGTAGTGGTAGTCACCAAACGCGACGGAGACGACGGCACGGCATTAGCCGGAGCCCAGTTACGGATCGTGGATGAAAACGGGGAAATTGCTTACGAGGGAACGACGGATGAGAACGGGCAGATCTTCTTCCCGGCATACACCGCCGGACACTACGCAGTCGTCGAACTGAAAGCACCGGATGGATACAACATTGTGGACGGTTACATTACCTTCCATGTATCCGAGGATGGTACCGTCACAGGCGATACGACAATGTATGACTATAAGATCCCGAGGAAGGGCAAGATCACGGCGAAGTATGAAAACGGCTTCCGCCGGGGCGGATGGTATGATTCAGACGGTCACTGGCACCAGTTGCCACGTACTGGCGACGAGACGGATAACAGGATCCCGTTCCTGTTTGTCCTCTCTGCTGCCGGACTGGGAATCATCTTTGCAGGCAGAAGACGCAGAAAGAAACGTCAGTAACAAAAAAAAACGCATAGCTTATTGAAAGGGCCGGGGAGCAATCCCCGGTCCTTTTTATGGACCAAAAAGTGTTATCCGCAAAAGAAACGGGCATGGCCATATCCGGCATACTGAATATCGAATCCGGCCCATGACCGCATTTTTGGCAGGTTTTTGCTGCCGGAAAGAATTTCGCCACAAAATTTAGCATTCCGAAACACATACTTCTTATGTTCATATAAATGCATAAGAAATGGAGGGAATGATAATGGCAAAATTGACAAGAAAGGCACTGATTGAGCTTTTAGAGCGGGGAGAAAATCTGTACGTCGTATGCGTTTCATCGGCCTATATCCGCGATGCGCAGTATTATGAGTCACCGTTTTCGAATGACGATCATGAGAGCGGATCAGACGAAGGCGATGATGTCCAAAAGGATGATGACGGCTGGGTTGATTATGAGCCAAGAGATTTTCTTGGAACGGTAGCAGCCGCAAATGAGGCTGAAGCATGTCTGAAGATCGCTGAAAAATGCAATTATGACTGGACACATTTGGAAGCTTACGATGTGCTGGACGCTGACGAGTAGACGGTTAGCTGCATGACCGGAGTTGACGAGCATACATTTGCGAAAAAAGGTTCTAAAATAAGGAGGAGACATGATTATCGAAGACAGCATGGTATCGCTCGCAAAGCGGTACACCAAACTGGAATTTCATGAAAAGACAAAACGGTATTACGGCACCTGTCCGTTTTGTCATTCCGGTGCGGACATGTTCTGTGCCGATAACAAAAACGGGGTCTTCTGGTGTTATGCCTGTGGGAAGCATGGTAATATGGATGACTTTAAGATCCTGATGGGACAGGAAAAACCTGAGATGCCGCAGGAACCGGATGACGAAGAACTGCAGACCATTTATGAGGCGGCAGCCGTCTTTTATTTCCGGTACCTGATGGAACACCGGGATTCGGACGCATTCCGGTATATCACGAAAACGAGGAAACTGCCGGAAAGCACACTTTCCGCATTCGGGCTCGGTTACGCCCCGGCGGAAAACGCGATGCTGTATCAATATCTATCGGAACGATTTCCCGAACAGCAGATCTATGCTTCCGGACTGGTCAAACATGGGAAGGACGGACAGCCGTATGACATGTTTCGCAACCGCATCATGTTCCCGATCCTGAACCGGAAGGGACGTACCGTGGCATTTGGTGGCAGAAGACTGGGGGACGGTTACGGTCCCAAGTATTTAAACAGTGCGGAGAACCGGATCTTCAGCAAACATACGATCCTGTACGGTTTCCAGACAGCCATCGCTGCTGCAGAGGAGGAGAAGTCGATCGTAATCGGGGAAGGATATATGGACCTGATCGCAATGCAGACGCACGGGATCCGCAATTCCGCAGCTGTCCTTGGAACAGCACTGACGGAGGAACATGCGAACATGATCCGTAATTTTTACAGCCATGTCTGCCTGTCTTTAGACAGCGACGGACCGGGTATCCGCGCCGCAGCGCGTTCCATTCCGATCTTACAGAACGCGGGGCTGCAGGTAAGTATCCTGCACACATCACCGGCGAAAGACCCGGATGAGTTTTTACAGACATACGGGGAGGAAGAATTCCGTAAGCGGATCGAAAACGGGCTTGACCCGGAACGGTTTCTGGTGCGGGCAGCCGATGCCCCGGAGGAGGAGTTTATCAGACAAATGATTAAAAAAATGTAAGACATAAGGTTCCTGGCTTTGCGGCCGGAACCTTATTTTTTTGCTTATAAAAGGCTGTCGTTAAGGTTCGAGACTGATTTTAAGGGGTGTTCCCGGGGAACACCCATGAAACGCACCAAAAAGTGTTATCCGCAAAAGAAACACCGCATGCCAACATCCGACATACTGAAGAAAATCCATTTATGCCCCGTAAGGACTTCCGGCCGGGGTATGCGAAACGGGATACCAACAGGAGGAATCAATGGAACAGGCAATACTGCATCATTACAAACATATCGTAAAAAAAATCAATCAACTTGCGCCGGCCATGGAAAAACTTTCAGAAGAAGAAATGAGAGCAAAAACGAAAGAATTCCAGGAACGGTACCAGAAGGGTACACCATTAAGTAAACTGCTGCCGGAGGCCTTTGCCCTGGTCCGTGAAGCGGCAAAACGGACCCTCGGATACGGACAGTATGATGTCCAGCTGATCGGCGGACTGGCGCTGCATGACGGGCTGATTGCCGAAATGAAGACCGGTGAGGGAAAAACCCTGGTGTCCACGGCACCGGCGTACCTAAACGCGCTGACTGGAAAGGGCGTCCACATCGTGACCGTTAACGATTACCTGGCGGAACGTGACGCGGAATGGATGGGGCAGATTCACCGCATGTTAGGCTTGAGTGTCGGATGCGTGTTAAACCAGATGGATAACACCGCACGAAGAAAGGCCTACGCGTGTGATATCACTTATGTGACCAATAACGAGCTGGGATTTGATTATCTACGTGACAACATGGTCCAGTCCCTAAATGACCGGGTACTCCGGGGGCTCCATTACTGTATCATCGACGAGGCGGACTCTGTCCTGATCGATGAGGCGAGGACTCCGCTCATCATCTCCGGTGCCGGCACGAACGTGCCAAAATTATACCATCTCTGCGACGTTTTAGCCAGACAGATGGAAAAAGGAAGCGTATCCGACCGGTTTTCCAAGGCGAAAGCATATGCCGGGGAAGAGTTTACGGAGACTGGCGATTTCATCGTGGATGAAGACAACCGGACAATCTTTCTGACCGCGGACGGAGAAAAGAAAGTAGAAGGATTTTTCGGCCTTTCAAACTTTTCCGATGAGCAGAACGTAGATATCCGGCACCACATCCTTTTGGCCATTCAGGCACATTATCTCATGAAGCGGGATGTGGACTACATCGTCCGGGATGGGGAGGTCCTGATCGTGGATACCTTTACCGGAAGGGTTATGGAAGGCAGGCGCTATTCAGACGGGCTCCACCAGGCGATCGAAGCGAAGGAACGCGTGGAGATTCAGGCGGAAAACCTGACACAGGCGACCATCACCCTCCAGAATTTCTTTAATAAATACGAAAAAAAGAGCGGCATGACGGGAACCGGAGCGTCGGAGCGCAGGGAATTCAGGGAAACGTACCATATGGACGTATTAAAGATCCCGACCAACCGTCCCGTCATCCGAAAGGACCTGCCGGATCACATCTACCGGACGAAGCAGGAAAAATTTGAGGCTGTGGTCCGGGAGATTCAGGATGCGCATGAGAAAGGGCAGCCGGTTTTAGTAGGAACGGTCTCCATCGAGGTATCGGAAAAACTCAGCCGGATGTTGCAAAAAGCCGGTATCCACCATCAGGTCTTGAACGCAAAATTTGACAAGGAGGAAGCGGATATCGTCGCAAAAGCAGGGGAGCCCGGTATGGTAACGATCGCCACCAATATGGCGGGACGTGGTACGGATATTAAGATCCCGGAGGAATCAAAGGCGGCGGGAGGATTAAAAGTCATCGGCACAGAACGTCACGAATCCAAGCGGATCGATGACCAGTTAAGGGGCCGTTCCGGAAGGCAGGGAGACCCGGGCGAGTCCAGGTTCTTTGTTTCCTTAGAAGATGACCTGATCGTTTATAACGGCAAAGAATCCCTCACGGAAGAGTTGAAGAAGCAGCAGATTCCGCCGGGAGCACCGTTCATGGACCAGCGGGCTGCAGTTTTAGTCAACCGAGCACAGGAAAAGGTGGAGCTGGACCATTTCGGCATGAGAGAGAGTCTGATGCATTACGACGCATTAAACCATATCCAGAGGGAGCACATCTACCGGTATCGGCAGGATATCCTGGAGGATACCAGACTGCATGAGGAAGTCCTTAACATGTTCCGCCATGTTGTGGCGGAAAAAGCGGAACGTGCAATAAAAGGGAAATGGAAAGATCCGGCAGTACTCCAGACGGCCGTTGGACGTTTCCTGGATAAGGAAGTGACGGATGACCGTTACAAAAAGAAACGGACGCCGGCACTCGTGACCCTGATCGCAAACGATGCAGCAGACCGGTACGATGCCATGGTAGCTGCGATTGGAAACCCGGAACGGTTCGCGGCAGTGGAACGCAACCTCTGTCTCAGGGTTTTGGATACCTTGTGGGTCCTGCACCTTTCAGAGATGGAGAAACTCCAGGAGATCGTCCGCTACCAGACCATCGGGCAGAAGGACCCGCTTGTGACTTACCGGATGGAAGCCGCAAGGATGTATGATGCCCTGTTAAGGTCAATTGAGGAGAATACCGTAGAAGCATTAAACGGACTCCGCGGCAGAAATGACGGCAGCCGTACACATACTGAAGGAAACGGTTTACCGGAGACGCCGGGGAAGGAGTGACCAATTATGAGGACAGAGATCCCGTCAGTGAAAGAGATTTTTCTGGTCGAAGACCAGAACGCCAGGAATGTTTACGTCTTAAATGGATTTTCCAGGATTGAGGTCGCGGATGAAAGAATCCCGCAGGACTGGAATATTGCGGAAGGGACGGAAGACTTACAGGAGACACAGGATGAGGAGGGTATGGCGCAGGCAGTCGGGGATCCGCTCTATTCCATTCGGGTCTATTTCCCGGATGAAATGGTTGTCATCCTCGGGTATTACGAAGCGGCATATGATGCAAAAAAATACCGCGACAACATGCTCCAGGCGTTCTTAAACGGAGAGGCTTTTTTTTCACTGGCGCCGGATGCGGATGACCCCACGATCGAACCGATGAACATGACACCTGAGCAGACAAGCCGGTAAGCGAGAAACAGGAAAGGAGATCGAATGGCAGTTTATAAAAAGAGGCTTCTGACTGCAAAGCCGGACCAGGCGGAAGAAGAGCCAAGTTTAAAAAAACGCTATGAAGCAAAACCAAAGGAAGAACTCACGGTCCAGAGCCGTGGATTCATCCGTTTGAGAAAACTGTATTTTAACGTGATGAAAACGGTCATGGTGGTCTTTGCCATGATCGGGGCAATCTCGATCCTGCGTCCGGAACTGCGCACGGTCCTGATTGGACTGTTGGCGGAAGCGATCCGGGAATTGCAGGGATTTTAGAAAAAAATGATGCGAAAGCCGTCCAGGAAACCGGGCGGCTTTTTTTGTTGTGTACCGCGATGGAAAATGTGCCAAAAAGTGTTATCCGCAAAACGGGACATAGAAAAGGCGGATGAGTCGGGCTGTTTTGCCGGTGAGGCATTCAGAAAAGTTTTACATACTGATAAGGAAACCGGACCGGACCGCCCGGGACCGGAGCTGAACAACATAAAAGAAAGGAGTGCAGCAGATGCTGTTTGGAAAGAAAGAAAAGAAAAAGAAACAGGATCAGAAGATGCAGGCGACAAAGATCCCGGTCGCAAAAACGCAGAGCGCCTTCGGGAAAAAGGAAGAGAGCGGATTCCAGTCGAAGTTTGCCGGCGACGTCGGAAGCTTAACGGAACCAAAGCAGGAGCGTGAGATCGCATCACCGAAGGAAGCGACTCTGGAAGCCCCGGGAAACCGCAGAAAGACCCGGACAAAAGCAAAGAACACCAAGCTTGACAAGGCGAAAAAAGCGAAGATCAAGGCCATGCGCATCCCGAAAAGTTCCCAGGATACCCTGCCGTATCTAAAGGTATTCCGTAACGGAATTTTCATGTCGGAAGACGATGTGTATACCAAGACGTATACCCTGACAGATGCGAACTTTAAAACAGCCACGCAGGATCATCAGGATGAAATGTATTTTGCTTACGGTGACCTTTTAAACTACTTCCAGCCGGATGTCCGGCCGCAGTTTACGATCTTTAATACTAAGCTTGACAAGGAAGTGTTCCGCGAAAATACGCTTTTTGAAGATCAGAACGATGGCGCGGATGACTTGCGCCATGCCATGAACGCAGTTTTAGAGGAGAAGATCAACGAGGGCCAGAACAATATCGTGCAGAAGAAATTCATCACGGTGGGCGTAGCCGCAGAAAACATCCAGGTAGCAGCCAATGTATTCAGCCGTGTTGATACGGAGATGGTGCCAAAGATCCAGCAGATCAACGGCGACAACAATACCGAGGCATTAAACCTTGTGGACCGTTTGACATTACTCTACAACATCTACAACCAGTCAGCTACCATGCCGTTCTATAAAAAAATGGATATGGGCGGCAAGGTGAACGAGACTTTCAATCTGGAATACATGTTATCACTCGGACTTACGACCAAGGACCTGATCGCGCCGATGGATATCCAGTTCTACGACGATTATTTCCTGATCGATGACAAGTTCGGACGCGCGCTTGGCATGCGTACCTACCCGACTCAGCTATCCGCGGAGATCATGACAGACTTAGCAAGCGTACCGTGCACGGCACTTACAAGTGTCCATTTCTCCCCGATGCGTCAGGATGAGGCGATCACGCTGGTCCGCAACCAGATGTTAGAGGTAACCCGTAACATGGCGACATCCGCGGAAAAGAAGGTTAAAAAAGGCTTAAGCGGCGATTTCGTCCCACTGGAATTAAAACAGCAGAAAGAAGATGCTGACAAAGCTTTTAACGACTTTACTGTCCGCAACCAGAAATCCATCCTGGCAACCGTTGTCAGCGTCATCTTTGCGGATACGTACCAGGAACTGGAAAACTACACCAAGATGGTGATCAATAACGCAGAAAAGCATATGTGCGGCATGACAAAGTTGAACGGACAGCAGGAAGCAGGGCTTGCATCCGCAGTACCGCTCGGCGTCAACCGCCTTTATCAGAACCGCATGTTAAACACCGAGGCCGCAGCCCTTTTTATCCCGTTTGAAGCGCAGGAGATGAACGAGCCGCACGGACTCTATTACGGCGTTAACCAGACCTCCCATAACCTGGTTGTTGTAAACCGCCTGGAGGCGCAGAACTCCAATGGTCTGATCATCGGTATGTCCGGTTCCGGTAAGAGCTTCGCAGCGAAGATGGAAATGGCACAGGCGTGGTTAAAACATGAAAAGAATGAGATCTTCGTCATCGACCCGCAGGCCGAGTATAAGCCATTGTGTGAGCGCTTAAACGGCCAGGTTATCCGTATTGCACCGGGCGGCACGACCCATATCAACCCGTTCGACATGGACCTTGACTACGCAAGTAACGGCGATGGTACCAGCAGTGATGACCCGGTAACCGCAAAGAGCGACTACATCGGCGCGCTCTGCGAGGCTGCGATCGGAGGTCATTACGGCTTAAACCCGGTGCAGCAATCCGTTATCGACCGCTGCGTGCGCCAGATCTACACCCCGTACTTGGAACACATGGACAAGCTCCGGTTATCCGGCAGCAATGTGACCTGCGACCGCAGCGTGACGCCAACCTTAAAGGATTTCTATGAAATCTTAAGAAGACAGCCAGAACCGGATGCGGACTATATCCGAATCGCGTTGGAAAAATACTGCGTCGGTTCCTACGATACGTTCGCCCATCACACAAACGTGGATACCAACCGCCGGTTTATCGTATATGACATCAGTGATATCGGAACAGGATTAAAGGAAATGGGTATGCAGGTTTGCCTGGAGGATATCTGGAACCGTACGGTCGCAAACAAAAAGCGCGGCGTGCGCACCTGGATCTTCATCGATGAGTTTTACCTGTTAACACAGTCCGAATCCTGCGCAAGACATCTCATGTTTATATATAAACAGGCAAGAAAGTTTGGCGGAGTTCCGACAGGAATCACTCAAAACGTAGAAGATATGTTAACCAACCGAGAATCCCGTGCGATCATCAACAACTGCCAGATGGTGCAGATGCTGAACCAGAGTGATGCGGACCGGAAGGAAATTGGCACGATCTTGCACGTATCGGAAACCCAGCTGGATTTCATCAAGAACGCCCAGTCCGGACACGGACTGATTTGGTACGGAGGATCCCTCCTGCCGTTCGCAAATAAGTTCCCGACGGAATCCCCGTTCTTTGAACTGCTGTCCACGAAACCACAGACGCAGATCTAATGTCTATCCGGATGACCAAAAAGTGTTATCCGCAAAAAAGATGCCGCCTGATTTTCATTCCGGAATGCGCCGAAAAAACGCGTTCCGGAAAAATGGATTAGTACAACATACTGATGTCGAGGAGGGGAAAAGGATGAAAGTACTTGAGGACGGGACCGTCACCATGACGTTTGACGAATATGACTCCCATGTGGAGGACGCACAGGAATGCGGCTACCAGTTATCCGCGACCTGGTACCCATCCATGGAGACGGCCATGCGGATCATGGAGGATTTCCCGCATAATGTACTGTTCGCGATCTGGCTTCTGGAATCCAACCCATCGGTGATTTTAAGCCCGAAGCAGAAAGAAGTGAACAAATATCTCCGGCGCGGAATGCGTGAAATGCTCGTGCTGGAAGAATAGTTTTTTGTAACCTGAATGTAGCCCCATAGCGGGATACAGATAAATGGGATGCCCGATTATCTGACGGGCAATTCCCGAGCGATCAAAATATCATAAGGAGGAGCATAAAGATGATGAGATCAAAAACAATGTGCGCCGTCAAGGATAAGGCCGGGGAGATGATCAATAAAGCCGGCGCGGTTGCAACTGCCGCGGTCATGATGGCAAAGTACCCGTACGTATTCCTGGCAGCAAACGGACTGCCGGATGTAAAGGTATCTAATAATTTGGCACAGAATTTCAGCGACATGAACGCGGTCATGAGCATTGTCATTGGCCTTGCAATCTGGATCTGCCGCATCACCGGTGTCGGCATGCTGATCTGGGGTATCTACGGATACGTCACTGCAAGAAAAGACGGTGAAGCAGAAGCAATGAACGGCGCATTAGGCAAGCTGATTTCCGGTGCGGTCCTGATCGGTATGCAGGGTATCTTACATGCATTAGGCATTGTTGCTTAGTGGATCGCGCACACAAGATTCGCACCCGGACAGGACCCCTGGCCGGGTGTTTGCGTAAGGAGTGACAACGATGCAAATTAGAAGTAAAACAAAAAAATATCAATGGATATTTGTAATGATATTGATGTGTTTCCTTCTATTTACGGGAGGCCACGCAGTTTATGCGACGAATCCTCCGGCTGAAGGGAGCACAGAAACGGATTCATCGGAAGAGCCAGATTTAACAACGATTTCAGGATACGATGAGTACATGGCGGAACAAGCGAAAGAAGCCATTCAGGATCTTTCAAACAAAGCTGCTGAAGAAAAATTGATTGACGCGCTTCGTGATAAATTGAGCGATGAATCATTAAATACTGTCAATGACGGTAATAAAATCATCAATGAAATCGCGAAGGAACAATCACTGAATGCGAGCGTATGGAAATCACTTTTTTCGAAAGCCTGCGAGAGTCACAATGTTCCAAAAAACAAAAAAGAGGTTGACGCTACCGCTAATGCATTAAACGACGCAACAAATAAACTCCATATCTTGTGGTGGGATGGCGATGACACCGGAACAAACACAAGCGCGATGAAAGTGATGATTGAAAAGTTGCTCGACTCAAGTTCGCCCGCTTATGCGGTCATGAGTATGTGTACAACCTTAGGTGCCACGTTATGTCTCGTTTTTAGTGTGATGAACATCATGGAAAAGGCGACGGAGCGTTCTGTATCGACAGAAGCTTTGTGGCGCTCGTTTTTACAAATGTGTTTGGGCATTTGGATTATATATAACTGTTTATATATTGCAATGGCAATTATTTACATCGGCGGAAATGTAATCTTGAGGAGCGTTATCCAAGCGGCTCAGCCTGCCAGTGTGAATGGAGCGGCGATTAAAATGCGCATAGCAATGTGGGAAACGGTTACAGCAGCAGCCAATGATGGTGGAATCACGGGATTAAAAGGCTCTGTTGCGTCGGGTGGCTGGGGAATGATCACGCAGTTTCTTTCTAACTCCATGTCATCCGCTGCTGATGCGTTTTATGGCATTGCATCTGGGTGGCCAAACCCGGTCAAAGCCGTTATTAATTTTGTTGGAGGAAATGTGATTAACGGCATCATTTCATTAACGGTTTACGCAATCGCTATTGAAACCTGTATACGATTCGTCTTTACCCCGGTTGCCGTTGGTGATATGTTTTCTGAAAAATTCAGAAGTTCAGGTGTACGCTGGCTTAAGGGACTGGCAGCATGCGCATTACAGGGTACAATCGTATATGTAACAGTTCTTATCGGAACGAATTTAAGAGATGTGCTGGAATCTGGTGCGGCAATCCCAGGATTTTCTCCAGTAACATCCGCATTGGTAAATTTTACCATGATCGGATTCTTCGCTAAATCAAAAAGTATAGCAAATGAAATTGTCGGCACACATTAAGGAGGTAATATAAATGATCATTATGCCGGTACCAAAGGATGTGCGCTCCTTTAAGCCAAAATTCATGGGGCCGTTTACCAAACGTGAGGCGATCGGCGTATCCTGTGCTGTCGCCCTGGTTGTAATCACTTATGCGATTATTTCCCCGTTCGCGAGCGCAATGACGATGACGCAGCAAGCGACAATTGCTATGATCCCGGCAGCCATTCCGTTGGCATTCGGTTTTATAGATATTCAGGATATGCCAATCTGGGTCTATGCTTGGAATATGATTGTCCAGAATTTCCTTGCTCCGCGCCACCGGGTTTATAAAACGGCGAATATTTTTCAGGAATTCGCAGTCCGCAATAAGATCCGGATGGAAGATTTGGATGATGAGATCGTGACAACGCCAAAGGAACGAAAAAGAAAGAAAAAAGAATATGAGGCAAAGCTGAAAGAATTCGTGCAGACATTCCCGGAATATGAGGAGTTTAAGTAGGCGGAAACGAATTGGTATGGGACTCGCGAATGGTAGCGGGTCCCATACCTCAAAATTTACTTTTTAAAATCGCTCCATTTTGGATATTTCAAAATTTGTGAACCAAAGTGGGTTACAAGAATTGGCTTTCGGATGACAAGCATCAGAACCGGAATGCACTTCTCCGAAAGTTGAATGCCGAAGGGAAAAATATGAAGTAAATTCGATATTCCATTTTGGATAATGGATATTTTTTGAGAAACATCCAAAATAGCGGCAAAGCCGCATGGATAAAGGGTTTGCAGAGATTTTCTATTTTGGATATAAAAAGTGGTTTTTGAAAGGAGGTTTTTTCTTTTTATGAGAAAATTAAAGAAGCAGCTGCTTCGGGCAATAATCGCCTGCGGGCTTGTGGTTTCCGTGGCAGCCGGAAGCACCGTGGCTTATCTGACCGATACCGAGACAGCCACCAACACGTTCACGGTCGGCAATGTCCAGATCGATCTGGAAGAACCTGGTTATCCGGGCAATGACAGTGATGAGGTGAAAAACATCATCCCAAACCAGGAGATCGTGAAGGACCCGCAGATTGAGAACACAGGCAATAACGATGCCCTGGCGTTTTTACGGGTCGAGGTACCGCAGGAAATGTTTACCGACGAGGATGACGGCACAGGAGAACAGAAGAAGCAGGACCTGTTCCGGTTAAAAGGTGTCAGCAGCCAGTGGGAGCTGCTGCGGACGGAAACAGTGACCGGGGAAGATGGGAAAGTGAAGACATCCTACGTCTACGGTTATAAAAAGACCCTTGGTAAGGGCGCAACCACGGACAAGCTGTTCCAGAAGGTACAGATGAAAAACGCTGTGGAATCCGATTTGAGCGGCAACGTGGAAGACATCGTCGTGACCGCCTGCGCCATCCAGGCAACGGATATCCCGGATGTGAACCTGATACCTGGCAGTGATGGAAATTTAAGTAAGGATGTTCTGGATCAGGTATACACCATCTTCCTGAACCAGTCCGGTAACCAGACAAGCCGGCCGGCGGATGAAGGTAACCGGAACCAGACTGGGAAACTCGGAAAGATCAGCTATGAACTGGATGGAGGTACTTTGGCAAATGGATGCTTGACGGAGTACGGAAGTGCCGATTATGGATATGCACCACCGGAACCGACGAAAGAAGGTTTTGTGTTTGCTGGGTGGAGTCCTGCCAGTATTCCGGTTGACAGCACCGGAAACATAACTTTTACGGCTCAGTGGGAAGAAAACAGTACAGAGCTGTTGGATGGTAAATCAATCAATGTAAAAATGAAGAAGTTAGCTGGGAATAGTTCAGCATCTTTGGAGAGCGCAGACACTGCAATTACCGCAATTCAACGGTCGAACGAGGCTCCTTCTGACACAGTCATGGCGGATGCAAATTCTTTGATTTCCACAAATGCCTCTGGCAAGCCAGTTTATGCATGGTTCGAGAATGGAGTAATCAAATGGTGGTCTGAAGCAGAAGATGTAAACGCAGGTGTGAGTCTCTCTCATTTATGTTACAGCATGCAAAATTTGACTGACATCAGCGGACTAAACGAATGGCAGACAGGCAAGGTTATCGACATGAGTAGGATGTTCTGTGCCTGCTCGAATCTCACGGGTCTGGTTGGACTTGCGGATTGGGATACAGGAAATGTAACAAATATGTCTTACGCGTTCCGTAACTGTAGTCAGCTTACCGATCTGACACCTCTCGCAAACTGGCAGACCGGCAAGGTTACTAACATGGAGTCCATGTTCGATTGCTGTTCGAATCTCACGGGTCTGGCTGTACTTGCAGATTGGGATACGGGAAATGTGACAAATATGCTTGCCATGTTCAGTAACTGTAGCCAGCTTACCGATCTGACGCCTCTTACAAACTGGCAGACAGGCAATGTTACTGACATGAGATGCATGTTCGAGCGCTGTTCGAATCTCACGGGTCTGGTTGGACTTGCGGATTGGGATACAGGAAATGTGACGAATATGTGTGGCGTATTCAGGTACTGTAGCCAGCTTACCGATCTGACGCCTCTTACAAACTGGCAGACAGGCAATGTTACTGACATGAGATGCATGTTCGAGCGCTGTTCGAATCTCACGGGTCTGGTTGGACTTGCGGATTGGGATACAGGAAATGTAACAAATATGTCTTACGTGTTCGATCGCTGTAGCCAGCTTACCGACCTGACGCCTCTTACAAACTGGCAGACAGGCAAGGTTACTAACATGAGCTTCATGTTCCGCGACTGTTCGAATCTCACGGGTCTGGTTGGACTTGCGGATTGGGATACGGGAAATGTGACAAATATGTCTTACGTGTTCCGTAACTGTAGTCAGCTTACCAATCTGGCGCCTCTTATAAACTGGCAGACAGGCAAGGTTACCGACATGGAGGCCATGTTCGATGGTTGTTCGAATCTCACGGGTCTGGTTGGACTTGCGGATTGGGATACGGGAAATGTGACAAATATGCTTGCCATGTTCAGTAACTGTAGCCAGCTTACCGATCTGACGCCTCTTACAAACTGGCAGACAGGCAATGTTACTGACATGAGATGCATGTTCGAGCGCTGTTCGAATCTCACGGGTCTGGTTGGACTTGCGGATTGGGATACAGGAAATGTAACAAATATGTCTTACGCGTTCCGTAACTGTAGTCAGCTTACCGATCTGACACCTCTCGCAAACTGGCAAACAGGCAAGGTTACCGATATGAGCTACATGTTCGATGGATGTCGTCAGCTTACCAATCTGACACCTTTTGCAAACTGGCAGACAGGCAAGGTTACCGACATGAGATACATGTTCAGTAGCTGTTCGAATCTCACGGGTCTGGCCGGACTTGCGGATTGGAATACAGGAAATGTGACAAAGATGTCTTTCGTGTTCTATAACTGTATCCAGCTTACCGACCTGACGCCTCTCGCAAACTGGCAAACAGGCAAGGTTACCGATATGAGCTACATGTTCGAAGGATGTCGTCAGCTTACCAATCTGACACCTTTTACCAACTGGCAGACCAGCAATGTTATCTACATGATTTCCATGTTCGAAGGATGCTGTCAGCTTACCAACCTGACACCTCTGGCAAACTGGCAGACCGGCAAGGTTACCAGCATGACTTGCATGTTCAAAGAATGCAACCAGCTTACCAATGCTTCCGCAATCAATGATTGGAACATTGCAAAAGTGCCGAAAAAATATTTTACGAAGATGTTCCACGGCTGTCCTTCCCATCCGACCTTCACCAAACGCGCAGGCACATGGGACAGCGATGGCACCTTCACCCCAACAACCTAATATATGTTTTCTTATCACAGGCAGTCAAAACAGGCTACATCAAAACTTACTTTTTAAAATCGCTCCATTTTGGATATTTCAAAATTTGTGAACCAAAGTGGGTTACAAAAACGTACTGTTTTGGGTTACAAGAATTGGCTTTCGGATAACAGGCATCAGAACCGGAATGCACTTCTCCGAAGGTTGAATGCCGAAGGAAAAAATATGAAGTAAATTTGATATTCCATTTTGGATAATGGATATTTTTTGGGAAATATCCAAAATAGCGGCAAAGCCGCATGGATAAAGGGTTTGCAGAGATTTTCTATTTCGGATATAAAAATGTAATTTTTTCCATAATTGTCCCAACAGAAAAATATGAAAGGGGTTTTCTTTTTATGAGAAAATTAAAGAAGCAGCTGCTTCGGACAATGATTGCCTGCGGGCTTGTGATTTCCGTGGCAGTCGGAAGCACCGTTGCTTATCTGACCGATGCCGAGACAGCCACCAACACGTTCACGGTCGGCAATGTCCAGATCGATCTGGAAGAACCTGGTTATCCGGGCAATGACAGTGATGAGGTGAAAAACATCATCCCAAACCAGGAGATCGTGAAGGACCCGCAGATTGAGAACACAGGCAATAACGATGCCCTGGCGTTTTTACGGGTCGAGGTACCGCAGGAGACATTTACGGAGCTGGATGCCGATAACAACGTTGGCGAGAAGAAACTGCAGGATCTGTTTAAACTAAAAAATGTCAGCGGACAGTGGGAACTGCTGCGGACCGAGACGACCACGGAGGCGGATGGCAAAGTAAAGACCTCTTACGTCTACGGCTATAAGAAGATCCTGGCAAAAGGTTCCACCACGGACAAACTGTTCCAGAAAGTGCAGATGAAGAACTCCGTGGAGAAAGATTTGGAAAGTAAGGTAGAAGATATTGTTATTACGGCATGTGCTATCCAGGCAACTGCCATTCCGGATATAAACGTGACACCTGGCAGTGACGGCACTCTTGATAAACCTGTTCTGGATCAGGTCTACACCATCTTCTTAAATCAGTCTGGAATGCTTACGAGCCGTCCTGCGGACGAAGGAAACAAACCACAGGATGGTTCCCTCGGTAAGATTCTGTACGAACTGGATGGAGGAAAGATAACTGGAGCGAAACAGTCTTACACCACGGCAGATTACGGTTATATGCCCCCTGCTCCTACAAAGCCTGGTTTCACTTTTACCGGATGGACTCCTACCTCACTGCCGGTAGACAGTACCGGAAAAATAACATTTACGGCACAGTGGGAACAGGCGAAGGTGGAAGCAAAATTTGACACCGGAGAAAATCTGTCTGCCAAAATCAAAAAACTTGCAAATCCAGACATGTTGGAAATTGATTTCGATTCAACGGACGAGCAGATCCAAGCAATCAAAAAAGCTTCCGAAGCCCCCGATTTTACGTCCATGACGGACGCCAATATCGTTTCCGCGGAAGATTCCGAAGCCCCGATTTACATGTGGTTTGAAGACGGAACCCTGTTTTGGTGGAGCGAAGATCAGACTCCGCAGCTTAATGAAGACAGTCCCTATGTATTTTGTTTTTTAACTACTTTAAAGGATATCTCTGGGTTAAGTACATGGGATACCAGCAAGGTAAAAAATGCGGCGGCTATGTTTGCCGGTACTCTTGTTCTCGATAATATTTCTCCACTTGGCAATTGGGATGTCAGTCAAGTTGAAAATATGGATATGTTATTTAATGTCTGTATTGCTCTTGATGATGTTTCTCCACTCAGCCGTTGGAATGTAAGCCAGGTAAAAAGCATGAATCAGTTATTCTATGCTTGCCAGTCCATTCGCGATGCATCCAGTCTTAATGACTGGGATGTCAGAAAGGTAGATGGAAAGAGTTTTACCGAGATGTGTGGTTCCGACGCAGATTCAGGAATTGAACCTCCAGCACATCCAACATGGTCAAAAAGACCTGGCTATTGGGATGTTAAAGGAACTTTTCATGATTCAGAGATTACGTATTCACGCTTACTTGATGGTGAGACAATTAACAAGCAGATACAGGCATATCAGTTAAACATTACCGCCATTAAACGTGTAAAGGAAGCACCGGAATGGAAAACGTTAGCAAAGGAAGCGACCCTAGTCTCCACCGATGGTACTGTTCCGACATATATGTGGGTTGAAAAAAATAGTCAAAACGATGAAGATGGCGGATTGGTAAAATGGTGGACTGAAGCGGATGTAATCAAAGCAGGGGCATCACTGGATCATTTGTGCAAGGACTTATTTGGCTTATCAGATATCAGTGGTTTATCCGAAGTTGATGTGAGCGATACAACATCTATGAATGAAACATTCGAATTTTGTTCTTTAAAGGATGTTACTCCGATTGCAAACTGGGACACAAAAAATGTAACATCCATGAAAGGAACTTTCTATGGGTGTACACTGCTTGATAATCTGAGTCCGCTTAGCAAGTGGAATACAAAAAATGTAACATCCATGGAAGGAACTTTCTATGGGTGTGTACTGCTTGATAATCTGAGTCCGCTTAGCAAGTGGAATACGAAAAACGTAACAACTATGCAGGAGTTATTTACCTTATGCGGTAATATTCAATCATTAGAGGGACTAGAAGCTTGGAATACACAAAATGTAACTAATATGGAGGGTATGTTTGCGAGTTGCGTCGCATTAACTGATCTCTCGGCAATCCGGTCTTGGAATATAGATAATGTAAATAGCACCAGACAAATGTTTTATGGCATAAGCTATAACGTAGACATGGCCCTTTCGGATTTATCGCCGTTATCACATTGGGACGTCAGCCATATAACCAATATGGGAGATATGTTCGGCAACTGTAATAATTTGAAAACCTTAACAGCATTGCAAAACTGGGATGTAAGTCATGTAACGATCATGGAGAGTATGTTTGAAGGTTGTACTTCTCTTCAATCTTTAAGTGGTCTGGAAAATTGGAACACGGGTAATGTGACCAACATGGCATATATGTTTTCCGGACACCCTGAGCATCAGATGGCTCTTACGGACGCATCCGCCATTAATGATTGGGATATTACAAAAGTATCCACAAAAATTCCTTATGGGAGTAGCACATACTCCGGTTTTGAGCAAATGTTCTGGTATTGTAATGTACATCCAGAATTTACCAAACGTGCAGGCACCTGGGATACTTTCAACGCATTTACCCCAACCAGTTAACCAGTACACTCTAGCAACTTACCTCAAAACTTACTTTTTAAAATCGCTCCATTTTGGAAATTTCAAAATTTGTGAACCAAAGTGGGTTACAAAAATGGAATGAAATGGGTTACAAGAATGTACTGTTTTGGGTTACAAAAATGGAATAAAACGGGTTACAAAAATGGAATGGATTGGGTTACAAGAATTGGCTTTCGGATGACAGGCGTCAGAACTGGAATGCACTTCTCCGAAAGTTGGATGCACTTTAAGAAACACGATGAGGCGGTCACGGGATTTTCCGTGGCTGGCCTCACATTTCAATTTACACTGAAAAAATCGCAGTTTAGAATCATTATCCATATTCATATTTATAATAGGTTGATACAAGGCATAGAGTAATGGTGAAATATCGAAGGAAATCTTGCGACGCTGTTTCAAGTGTGGTAATGACAGTGTGGAGGATCAAAATAGTTCTTGAAGTTTTGTCGCAAAAGTTGTACAACAATTGCGACAAAAACATTTTGGAGGTGAGACCGTGCATCAGGATAGTATCACCCATCAGGTGATGGAGCGAATTGAAAGCGGGAGTCGCGACAATGTTTATATTGTATCTGACTTCTTTGATCTGGGAGAATATAATGCAGTGCGACATACTCTTTGTAACCACAGAGAAATCAAAATACCAAGAAAGGGGAATGTTCGTATCTGCTACTGCAAGCAGGTATGAGCGGGCAAAAGCCATGAGGAAATCTAAAAAACAACTGGTTTTGTCCATGGCAGCATGCGTCATGATGCTGTCGATGGCGGTCGGGGGAACCATGGCGTATATGACAGATTCCGAAACCGCAACCAATGAGTTTACAGTCGGCAAGGTCAAAATCGCGTTGGAAGAACCCCATTATCCGGGGAATGATTCGGAAAAAGTCAACAAACTGGTTCCAAATGAGATCGTGAAGAAGGATCCACAGATCAAGAACACTGGAGAAAATGATGCCATTGTTTTCATGAAAGTACAGGTTCCGAAAGCAAATATCACGATCACTCCGATGGAAGGAGGAACCAGGACAAAAGCGATTCAGGAAATCTTCACTCTGAAGAATCTCAAAACTGGAGATGACGGAACCTGGATGGAAATCCGCAAGGATGATGCAGCTGATGATAAGTGCATCTATGTATTTGGATACAAAACAAAATTGGCTAAAGATGCAACCACTACACCATTGTTTGATGAAGTACAGCTCAGAAACTTCATCGAACGGGAAATTGACGTTACGATCCAAGATATCATCATCAACTCTTATGCAATTCAGGCAAATGATATTGCGGATATTGATACCTCTGAACTGGATAAGAAGAAGCTGGATGAAATCTATGAGATCTACGTCAACCAGTCAGGAGATAAGGAAACAAACACTATTAACTATGTTTTAAATGGCGGCACGCTGACCGGCGAGAAAAAGAATTATACAGTAGTAGATTATGGATATATTCCACCAACACCGACAAAAGAAGGATATAAATTTGTTGGGTGGGATCCAGAAAGTATTCCAGTTAATAATAATGGTCCAATTGTATTTACAGCAAAATGGGAAGAAAAAGTCGCCACTTTATTGAACGGAGAAACCGTTAATATCCGAATGAAAATCTTGGCAGGGTCATCAAGTACACGGATGGCATCGGACCGGAACATTAAAGCAATTCAGCGTTCTGACGAAGAACCATCTGAACTCGTTAGGAATTCAGCGCATTATTTAATTTCTACCACTGACTCAGAAAGCCCCATCTATATGTGGTTTGATAATGGCGTAATTAAATGGTGGTCCGAAGCAAGACATGTTATGGCAGGATCAGATCTCAGTTATTTATGCTGCGGTTTAGCAAAACTCTCCGATATTAGCGGTTTAGCAGACATTGATACCAGCAATGTTACTGATATGAGTCGCTTATTTTATGTTTCTTATGTACCGGTGACCGGTGTAGAAAATCCAGATGCATCGATGCCTAAATTTGCATTGGATGATATCACACCATTAAAAACTTGGGACACCAAAAATGTCACAGATATGAGCGATATGTTCTATATGCGCAATCAGCTTACGAATCTGGAGCCACTAGCAAACTGGGATGTCAGTAACGTTAAGAATATGCGCGGCATGTTCTTGGAGTGTAGTATCATTAACAATGCATCAGCCATCAATGATTGGGACGTTTCGAATGTGATCAATTTTAAAAATATGTTCTACAATTGTCCATCCCATCCAGAATTTACCAAACGCTCAGGAACCTGGGTTGCTGGCACCTTCTATCCAGCTTCATAATATAATGCAACCAAGAGAAGCATAGACAGCAACAGCCTGTGCTTCTCTTTATGTTCAAATTTCATTCACTTTTAGAACTTACTTTTTAAAATCGCTCCATTTTGGAAATTTCGAAATTTGTGAACCAAAGTGGGTTACAAAAATGGAATGGATCAGGTTACAAGAATTCCAAAAATCGTTATCCGCAAAATGGGTTAGCGTCAGTGGAACGCATTTTGGATATGTCCCCCAAAATATCCAAAATAGAATATATATCTTTATACAATCACAGAATTTACTCACTTGTTTGTAGATATAAAGCACATGAGGCCGGTCACGGAAATTCCCGTAGCTGACCTCACATTTCAATTTTAGGAGGAAATAGAGATGCAGATGATTTCAGAACATGCTGGGATGCTGGAGCTGTTTGACCGGCAGAGAAACCACACAGATCCAGCACAGATCAGCGTGAAGACGGATAACAAATACTGGTTTACGATCGAAAGTCACAGTCTGCTCGTCAGCCCGCGCACAGTACTGCGCCATTTCGAACTGAACACGCCGTGGAACTTTGGAAGACTCGGACAGACCTATGCTCATGATGATTATGGCCTGGATGACTATTATGATTCCGCATCGGACTTCGCGAAGCGGCACGGCATCCCGCAGCAGACTGTATCCAGGCTTATAGCTCAGGGTTATACCTACGAGGATATCGAACAGGGAAAACACCTGAAGGTGGTGGACCATCTCGGGAACCGTTATAAGTCGAAGGCAGCCATGGCAAAAGCTTACGGGATAAGCAAATTCGTCTTCGACAAACGAGAAAAGGCTGGGTGGAGTCTGGAGAAGGCTCTAACCACTCCGACTGATACCTCGAAACAGCCGATTAGCCGGATGAAACAAACAGACGAATGATTCCTCATGATATTTTATCTCCCAAATCGAATGTTATATCTCCCAAATCGAATGTCATTTTGGGAGAAACGAAAAAAGAGGAGGAACCGAAAAAACAGACGATCAGCCGGAATAACGGCTCGTCTGAGATTTCAGAAACCGAGAGACTCCGGCCATGTAAGGCCGGAGCTTTTTTATGCCAAAAATGAAAGAAATGCGACATACTGTCGATGAAAAATCTCAAAACGAAAAGGAGCATATTATGGATCGCCTCGAATCTCCAAAGCGCCCCAGTCCATTCCTCGCTGAAATCCTATTTTGTACGGTCTGGTTTATCCTACAGGGTATAAAAGGAATGGTGGATACAGATGTCTTCTATATCATTTCCACGGGAAATTATATCCTGTCCCATGGGATCCCACATACAAACCCGTTCATCGCGACGCCTGGGATGCCAATAATCATTCAGAACTGGGCGTACTGTGTCATGATCGCATGGGTGAAACAGAGTTTCGGGACAGCCGGCCTGTTTATCCTGACAGTTCTTATGATCGCCGGAGTGTATCTGGTGGTCCGGAACCTGGTCGCAAAGACTACGACTGACCCATGGGTGCAGCTTATTTGTACCGTCATCCTGACAAACCTGTTCGGGTATCTGAATCTGCGCCCGGAGATCCTAACGTTTCTTCTGATCATCCTGGAACTTTATGGGATCGAAAAATACCAGCAGACCGGTAAAAAGCGGTACCTGGGAACGATCCCGGTGGCGATGTTTGCTGAAATCAATTTTCATGCGAGTTACTGGGTCATGCACCTAATCGTCCTGCTGCCATACCTGGTGAAGTTCCCATGTAAACGCGTGACACAGACCTGCATGACCGGCACAATGCGCAGAACGCTGATTTTCGCAGCCATTCTCTCCATGCCGGTCCTGCTCGCGAATCCATACGGACTGAAGAACGTGACGTACGTGTTTGACGCCATGGCTTCGGGGGCTTTAAAGCTGATGAAGATCTCGGAGCTACTCCCTTTTGCGCTGAATGACATGACTTACGTTCTGCCGATTTTTGGCACGATCCTTTTGTTCTTTTACGGACTGGAGCATTCAGTGGATCAGACGGAACAGGGAAAGATACTTACCCTGACGTCAACGGCTGTATGGATGTGGGGAGGGTTTCTTATCCTTGTCATCTCCAAAGCAAAATGGTATCCGTTTTTCATGCTTGGTACCCTGTACTTATTTAAGGATATGGGGAACACCATCGAAGATGCCATGATAAAGTTGTGGAGCAGGATTCGGCTTGATCGGGCTACGAAACTTGTACTGGCAATCTGTATGGCAGTCCTGGTAGTTGGACTGGGAAAAGAGAGCGCAAAGCCTCTCCGGATGATTTTCACAAACCAGCCATTGACGGATGTGTATTTTGCAAGATACGCAGATGATACTATGCTGGAAGACTGGAAGACGGTTCGTCAGACCGTAACCGAAGACCCGGATTCCGATATCTGCTGCCTGCCTCCGGAATACAACCAGTTTTTTGAATATGAAGGCTTCCAGGTGTATATCGATATGCGCCCGGAGCTCTATATAAGCAAGAAAGGGGAAGGAGGCCGCAGCATCCTTGAAAACATGGTTTCCCTTTATAACATGCGAAGGAACTTAACGGACACGAATCTATCTTTCCCACTCCTGATGCAGAAAGAAAAGAAGAATGAAAAAGAGAGCCGAAAACCGGAAAAAGACAGTGATTTTTTAAGTGCAAAGGAGTACGAGGCACTGGTCTGGGATATTCCGGCCCATTACTTCTTACTGGCAAATGCCGACCGCGGCGGCATCCTGGGACTGTTCTTAGAAGAACATGACGGAGAATACAAAAAATCATACGAAGGGAAAAACATGATCTTATACAAAAGAAGATGAGAAAAATGGAGGAGGTGAGGAAGATGCCAGATATGCAGATAGCAGTCCTGATTCCGTGCTATGACGAGGAAATGACGATCGAAAAAGTCATCACTGACTGGAGACACGCACTTCCAGAGGCGACCATCTATGTTTATGATAACAATTCCGATGACCGGACTGCCGAGATTGCTTTAAAAGCCGGAGTGACAGTCGGATATGAACCAGAAAAGGGAAAGGGAAATGTGATCCGGAGGATGTTTGAGGAGATCCAGGCAGACTGTTACATCTTGACGGACGGCGATGATACGTACTCAGCAGACAGGGCCTTAGACCTGTTACGGGGGATCCAGGAAGGCGCCGATATGGTCATCGGCGACCGACTCTCCACGACCTATTACGAAGAGAACAAAAAGAAGATTCACGCGTTCGGGAACCGGCTCGTACAGCGTTTGATCAACCGGCTGTTCCATGCGGATATACCGGATGTCATGACCGGATGCCGAGCGCTTAGCCGGGAATTTATAAAGCGTTTCCAGCCACAGTCCCATGGATTTGAAATTGAAACAGAAATGACAATCTTTGCATTGCAAAGTAAAATGATAATCCGTTCCGTGCCGATCCAGTACCGGGATCGGCCGGAGGGGAGTAAGTCGAAGATCCACGCCATAAAGGACGGAGTGAGGATTCTCCACACCATCTGGAAGATGCACTGGAGGGGAAAGTCGGGAAAACAAAAAAGACGGAAGAAAACAGGGGGTGTTCCCGGGGAACACCCCGATGAACGGATCATGAACCGGTTAGGAGACGGACATCATGAGTGACGCCAAAAAGAGCATAACGCTCACAAAAAGAGAAAAGGAATTCCATATCGATGCGGATTTTAACGGACAGGAGCTTTATGAGGCGCTGGTTGCTTTAATTGGCTATGTTAGAGGACATCCGCAGTATCCATCTCATATTTTGTTCGTATGCGGGGCGGTGCGCATCAGCACAACGAGATTAATGAGGGAAAAGAGATTATTTGGAGAAAATAAGGTATTTACATAAAACCAATCTATTTAAAGGAGGATTTAAGATTGAAAAAAGTTATTATTGTATTAGTCAGCGCTATTTTATTGGTCGGATGTAAACAAAATACAAGCTCACCAACTGTAAGTACACAAGAGAAATTATATTCTGAAAGCGAGGTAAGTGACATTAAAGAGTCTGTAGCAGAATCCATAAGAGCTGAATATGAACCATCGACCTCGGAAATGGCTGCAGATTTTGAATCAGAAACACAAACAGAATCGATAGTGGAAGATCCGTGGGAAAATGGCACTTTAACAATGATTGGATTGGAAGATATGCCAAAACCAAATGATTCCTATCAGGCATTTGCAGAAGCGTACAACAAAAGTGAGCATGATCCAGTAACGGGGAACCCATATACAATTCGATCATGGGAGATAATGTTTTCTGATTCATTATATCAAGATTATAAGAACGTTTTAATTGCGTATTTATTAAATAAATGCCCATATATGATAGGGCAAGAAATGATAAAATATGAAAATGGTACTTCCAGAACAGAATTTTGTATCGTTAAGAGTACTGAAAAACAGATGGGTTACGTAGGAAGTGCTATGATCCATGTGTACGAAAATCAAGTATATTTTATTACGTTTCGACCTGAATTTAATGATTGCCGCATTTCAATCCAATCCGGCAAAAATGCTTGGGGCAGTATTTATAATATTGGAAAGAAATGCGGGCCAGAACTTGATGCAGCGATTATTTCATATATCAATCAGTTATGATTTTACCTAAAAACCATAAAACTTGGAGATGCCTTAAAACCCGCTTTGGGTTGTGTCGCTCGCCGTTTTACCGAAATGCTCAGGAAGTCTGCAAGTTTGTAGCTTGATAAGGGTGCTTAAGGTGCGATAACAAGCATGGCTTAGTGCGGGAAAAATGGAAATATGTAAAACATCGATGTGAGGGTCGATACCATAAGCGAAAGTTGTAAGTGAAAAATTGCTCTTATTTTTTAGGCTTTGTGGTACTAACCCTCCCGCATTGTTATAATACGGCTAACCAGAAAGTAAAGGGGAGAATAGAATATGACACTGTATTTATTTTTAAAAAACGCGAGGGAACGCTGCAACATGACGCAAGAAGCGCTCGCGGAAAAAATTGGTGTATCACCCACGACAATCCAGAACTGGGAGAAGAAAACACTGCCGGATATAAGCCACTGGCCCGCAATCCTCGAACAGTTAAACCTCTCCAAGGAGGAATTCTTCGAGCACTATGAAAATACCGCACTACCAGATGAGGAAGAAGGAAGTGTGTCGTCCTTTCCGGATTTTTTGTTCCCGGATAACATGGTTAACCAGATTAAAATGATGAAGTTGACCGCTGATGAGCAGGAACTGTTAGGATTGGAAGGACTGTATAGCGCGACATACAACATGAATGAGTATCATGAATTCAAGACTACGGAAACAGGCTCTTTATCAATATTGCCTTATGAATATGTGCGTAGAGTCGGTGCGTTCCATGTTATGAACCTGAGCGATTCTTTACATAAAAAAATTGGCGGATACCGCAATTATGTGATAGCACAGATCAAGATGAACCCAGAGAAACCGTTCGATATCTTTAAATGTTCTGTGGTGCAGTTGCTTCACCTGTGCGATGAGATTGAAGTCGATTATTACAACGACTGCCGACATCATCATTATAATTGGGGTACTGAATTAAGAAACATCATAAAGCTTTTGGAATGCATCGCGGATGCAGACAACTCACTGGTCATCGCCGAAGCCAATAACAACCATTGGACAAATAATTGGAAGGAATACGATAACTATTCATCTTTTGCTAAGAGCATTGAGTCCCATAGCGAACAATGGATGAAAATTGTAGAAAAGGAATCCGAAAATCCAGACTATCTTGAAGCGAAAGAAAAATATGAAAAAGACAAGCGTTTCTACGAGGAACATGCATCCATGATGGATCATGCCCCTGTGCCGCCAGAATATCATGGAACAAAAAACGTAGAAATGACCGAGCGTGGACAGCAGCTTTTGGCTTGGTATAAGGAAAACATCAAATAAACGTCGCAGATAGATCTATGTGTATTAGAAGATCTGTTTCGAAAAAGAAGGGGAGATAAACAATATGACAAAAAAATTCAGCATTCCGCCCAAAACCAATATTCTGGCCGAGGGCATTCATCCAGATACCTGGGAACGGTTATGTATGACTGCAGTATTACAGCAGAAACCAAAGCTTTTGGTCATGGACTGTAATTCCGATGTTGTCTTGCAGTTATCCGCAAATAGTCTTACAAAATTGGGGCACAGTATCCACGTACTGGACCCGGAACAGCCCGTATGCGATGGCATTTATAATCCGCTTGGTGTAACATCAGAAGCGGAAGTCTTCCGCATGGCGAGAGAGTTGGCTACGGATGCAGCAACTCCATTGTCATTCACACGGGCGGTCAGTTTCTCACTGTTGCAGGCGATCATGCTGTATCTGATCCGGTACCGGTCAAAAGAAGAACAGACTTTAACCATGGTCTTAAGACTGCTCATGGCAGAAATGACAGAGACATCATACTATGCAAACACAAAACTGGATCGGCTTTTTGATGGTGTACGCGAGCTGAACTGGGATGATATTTGCGTCGAACATTACGATGTTTTCCGCAGCCTTAATGACAGGGACCGGACATCCATTGCGGCTCTTTTATACACGCATTTAAGCGAACTGACCGCATCATCCATACAAAGTTTTATCGGTTCCGATAAAGAAACAGCTAAGGATGCGCTAAATCAGAGAAATTTCCTGGAGCACTGTAGCTCCAATGCGGCCTTTTTCTTGTCGCATTTTCATACGCCGGAGACCGTGCCGTTACGGGCAATCATCTGTAGACAGATCCTGTATACACTTGCATACGGAACCAGTAATGGGACTTTTTATCCAGGCATGATCATGCTTTCCGGAAAATTAGCGGAGCTGATGGATAAGAACATGCTGGCAGCATTAAACAGACGGGGTATCTTTGCCATGCTGGATCTTCCGCATGGTTCCAGTAAAAAGGACGAACTGGGAGTGATGTGTCATTTGCTCACAGAAACGCCAGCCCTGTTCCGAAAGGGGATGATTATGTTAGATCAGTCCGCCCTTCAGAGTCCGGCCCCGGATAAGCTTTCCAATTGGAATGACTGCGTGCCTAACGACCCGGAAAAGGTTTATCATCCGCGTTTGGTGGAGCGGGACGACGTTAAGCGGCTGGAAGAAGTGAGAAAGAAAATGGAAGAAAAACAGAAAGAAAATATTGAAAAGTTGTCTGTCGAATTTGAGAAGAAACGGAAGGATGACCGTATGCCGAGTGCCAGACCGATTTTCAGCCCGAATGACTTAACCGACGAAAACACGGAAAGACCACACGGGAAACCGAAATATGGACAAAAGAGAGTAGCCAAAATACCGGTAATGGACGGGAACTGCGAAGATATAATCAAGGAATCAGATGCGACCATTATCCACAAGGAAAAACCGACCCAGTTCCGGGAAGTGACGCATGAACGCACAGGTGAGATGTACCACGTACCATTCCCCTCAAGACTTAAACCGATGCCAGCGCAGAAAGGTGCAAAGGATGCAAGCCCGGTCGCCAAGCTGGACGAAGAATTGTAGTTTGAACGGTTTTAGACAACAGGCAGGACTTCGGTCCTGTCTGTTTCGATCCAAAAAAGTGTTATCCGCAAAAATAAGAAAAGCCAATATTCGACATATTGTGAGAAAGCCATCAGAATAGCAGCATCGGAAAGGGACAGAAAATGGAGCATATCAAAAAACTGTTGCAAAGAATTCACAAGAAGTGGGAGCGAAAGGCACGAAAAGGCGTAGAAAAGAATCGCCAAGGGGATACTGGTTGGAAGAACGAAGTGAGAAAAAAATGGAGCCATCGAACATAAGCGAGATTCTTCTGTCTGCGCAGACCAAATTGCAGGCAAATACCGAATCGGACCCAAAGGGACGCATCATAATTGCAATCGGAGAGGCTGGAAGCGGAAAAACCTTTCAGATAGTCCGCCCGAACATGTTGGGCTTTCATTCGTTGATCGTAACTGATTATTACGGAGAACTGCAGAAAGATACCGAAAAATCATTAAAAGAGGCGAGATGTCGAGTGCAGAAGTTTTCTTTCGATGATCGGGAGAATTCTTATCGTTACAATCCATTTTGTTTTGTCAATACAAAAAAAGATGTGGAAGAACTTGCTTCGGGTATTCTGGATAATCTGTATATCTTAAGCGTTGATGAGATAGAAGATGAGAAGGTGCGAGTTGCAGGACAGGCGTTTTTGTGCATGATGATTGCGTATACCAGAGAGTGCACAGACCTGGAAATGCAGACATTTGCCAAAATGTTCGAAGCTGTCTGTATGATACGGGAGAATATGGAAACTTTGGAAAGGCTGCCTAAGGTGCAGTTTCCGCGGAACTCACCCATATGGTACGACTCGTTTCTGAAAGAATTCCAGTCGTTGTGAAGCCTCTCATGACTGGAAGTCACAAGCATCCTTTCATGGATTGACGCATCCATGTTGGGCAGAGCCCGTTAAAAGACGCTTTCCAGTCGCGGTTTT
>OHAG01000130.1_pt1 | contig 67454 bp, 65 predicted proteins | sample 1577081 | NCBI WGS metagenome assembly OHAG01 (sample SAMEA3541513, study PRJEB24748) | human gut metagenome | biome: human gut; feature: human-associated habitat; material: faeces | place: China | collected 2012
TAGAATAATTCTGCTTACTGCCACTCTTAAAATTTTAGAACGTGGTCTTGACAAGGGGCCCATTATAGAGGATCCGCAGTATTTAGGGGCCCGTCATGGTCGTGTGCGCGGTGCGGCTTATGATGCTTTTGTGGATCATGTTGTGCAGACGATTGAAGGGCTCTTTCCTCAGGTGTATTTGCATTTTGAGGATTTTGGCCGGGAGCATGCGGCGGCTATTTTGGAACGGTATCGTCATGAGTTTGCCGTGTTCAACGATGATTGCCAGGGCACTGGGATTATCACGTTGGCAGGGCTTTTAGGGGCGATGAAGATCAGTGGCCAAAAGTTGACGGATCAGCGCTACATGTGTTTTGGTGCCGGTACTGCCGGTGCGGGGATTACAGGTCAGATTTGCCGGGAAATGATGCGGCAAGGCCTTTCGGAAGAGGAGGCGAAGAGTCATTTTTATCTTGTCGATAAGCAGGGCCTTCTTTTTGACGATATGACGGATCTTACGCCGGAACAGCGGCCTTTTGCTAGAAAGAGGAGTGAGTTTGCCGGTCAGCCTACGGCGACGCTTGCCGATGCGGTAAAGGCTGTTAGGCCTACGATTCTTGTCGGTACGTCGACGACGCCGGGGACGTTTACGGAGGATATTGTGAAAGCCATGTTGTCCTGGTGCGAACGCCCGATCATTTTCCCGTTGAGCAATCCGACGGAATTGGCTGAAGCTAAAGCTGCTGACCTGTTGCGTTGGTCTCAAGGGAAGGCTCTTATTGCAACAGGGATTCCTGTGGAACCTGTTATGTATGAAGGGACAACGTATCATATTGGCCAGGCCAATAATGCTCTCATTTATCCGGGCTTGGGGCTGGGGAGTATTGCCGCTGGGGCGACGCAGGTTTCTGAAGAGATGATTTCTGCTGCAGCCCATGCTTTGGTGGGCTTCGTTGATGCAGAGCAAGAAGGGCCGGCTGTCATTCCTCCTGTTGCTCATTTGCGTGACTTTACGCAGGCTGTAGCGGAAGCGGTGGCGGAGTGTGCTATGAAACAAGGCTTGGCAACGACGGAAGAAAAGGATGCCCAGGCTGCTGTGATGCGGACGATTTGGACGCCGGAGTATGTGTGAGTGGTGTGTTGTGGAATCAGCCTCTATCCATGGTTATTGAGGTTTATGGTATCAACGTTAGGGATACTAATTTCGCCTCTTTGGTTCTGTATTCAGCCTCTATCCCCGGTTACGCTTCGCTCCCGGTACTTTCTCCGGTCTCGGAGAAAGCCTTCTGCGGTGCATTTTTAGGTCTACTAATTGTATCTGATTCAATCCAATGTATCTTGTGTATTCAGCCTCTATCCCGGCTTCGCTTCGCTTTAGCGTATTAACGTTGTGACTACTAGTTGGCTACTAGATTGAATTACTTCAATCTAGTAGTAGTTAGGCCGTATCGTGCGCACAGGCACGATACGCTTCTCCCGGTCCTGACGGACCACCCTCCCCACATGGGGAAGGCACAGGGGGAAAGCCATTGTTTCATATACTTTGAATTTAATGGTTATTTAAAGTTAATACATTTCTTTTTTATATTTAGTGGCTGTAGACTTTCAATTTGACTGGGCGTGATGTTTTTGATATAGACAGTAAGGGCCCCGGATGCTGTGTGTCATCCGGGGCTTTTACTTTGTTGGTATATTTTAGTGATCTTTTTGTGAAATCAACCTCTATCCCCGGTTACGCTTCGCTCCCGGGACTTTCTCCGGTCTCGGAGAAAGCCTTCTGCAGTCCACTTTAATCTCTATTGGGTGGCTACCTGATTGAATTGCCTCAATCATGGAGTAGTACGGCCGCAATGCCCGCACGGGGGCATTGCGCATTACGCTTCCGTCCCAGGGAAGGCCATGCTCCCGGGACTTTCTCCGGTCTCGGAGAAAGCGATTGTTCTCTCGGAGAAAGCGTTTATTCCCAGGTTTTCCATGTGTCTGGGGCGTAGCCTATGGTGGCTTTTTTGCCGTTGCGGACTATGGGGGTTTTTAGGATGTGTTGGTTTTCTAGGAGTTTTTCTTCTTTGTTTTCTGGGACGATGTATTGGAGCAGGGCTAGGGTGTCTTTGTCTTTTGCGTTTGTGTCGATGAGGTTGTCCAGGCCGCCTATGGCTTGTTTGATGCTGGTGAGTTCGCCTTTGCTGAGGCCTTTTTCTTTGAGGTCGATAAATTGGGTTTTGATGCCGCGTTCTTTGAAGTAGCGGATGGCTTTTTTTGTGTCGAAGCATTTTTTGGTGCCGAAGATTTGTATGTTCATGGTTTCCTCCTTGTTTTTTTACTCTATTATACAGGCTGTTGTGGGAAAGACAACATTTTTGTTTTCCCAGGCGAATTCTTTTTCCTTTGCGTACGGGACGTTTTGGTTGACGCGGCCTTGTCTTACCCGCTACAATGGGAATAACGAATGTGTATAATATATACGAGATATGAGAGCAGAAGGAGTTATGCTATTATGCAAATGTCTGATGTAACAGAACCGGTGTTGACCGAGACGGAGCTCGAGGAGCTCAAAGGGCGTGTTGCCGAGGGCGATACGGAGGCCATGGTCGATTTAGGGATGCATTACTGGGATGAGGGTTCAGATCTGAAAAAGGCTGCGACTCTTTTGCGTCAGGCTGCCATGGCGGGTGATGATGTGGCCATGGGGCTTTTAGGGGAGTTTTATATTGAGCAAAAGCAGTTTTCCAGGGCCCAGGAATGGTATGAGAGGGGTGCCGCTGCCGGCAATGTCTATGCTAAGATTGGCTTGGCCGGTATGTATTTGGATGGCTTGGGCATCCGCAAGAACCGCCGCCGGGCCAAGAAGCTTTTTACAGAGGCAGCGGAAACAGGAGATTTACATGCGATTCATGTAATGGGGCAATTGTGCTGTGAGGGAAATTTCCTGTCAGGACCGGATTATGCCGAAGGCCTGCAGTGGTTTGGCCGGGCGCTGGAGGCGGGCGATATCTTGGCTGCGTCTACTATTGGCAGCATTTATGAGACAGGTGGCTATGGCGTTTCTGCTGATAGCGAGCTGGCACGGCAGTATTTTGAAAAAGGTGCTTCTACAGGAGACCCGCGGGGAATCGTGGCTCTGGCCAAGTATTTGAAATACAGGGATCCGGCTAATGCCGAACAGGTCGTCAGTCTCTATAGGATGGCGGCAGAAAAGGGCTATTCTCCGGCGATGCTTCTTTTGTGCCAGGCCTATCGTGAGGGCTACGGTACAAAGCCCAGCTTTACGTCTTTTGTCCGCTGGGCCAAGGAAGCCGCTCTGGCCGGTAACGAAGAGGGCCGGGAACTCATGGAGGATGCGTTTTTTGTTTTCCATGATCCGGTAGATATAGAGCCCTATTGTAATGAAGAGGCTTGTATGGAGCTGTTTCGTGCGCATGATGCCCAGTCGCTGTATCTCTTGGGAAAAGTGGTTCAATCGCATGCGAACGAAGAGCTGGGCCTGGACGATCAGCTTGGCTTCCTGTGCTGGGAAGAGGCAGCAGAAAAGGGCTATGTGCCGGCTATGCTGGAGCTGGGGTTGCTGATTGTCTCCATGGCCGAACCTGAAGATGAGCTCTATGAAGAAGTATCGAAAAAGGCCTTTGACTATTTGCGTACGGCAGCAGAAGCCGGTGAGATCCGGGCCATGCTCAGTCTGGCTGATATGTATTGTGCAGGACAAGGCACGTCTGTCGACAAGGATCAGGCCTTCTATTGGTTGCAAAAAGCGGTGGCGGCGCACGATCCCGATGCCTGCCTGCAGCTGTCCTTCACGTATATGGGAGGCCCCGGTTCGCCCTATGCTTCCTATGTACAGCCTGATAAGAAAAAGGCGATGACGCTCCTAAAGGAAGCGGCCGATGGAGGCTGTGTCATGGCCATGGGCATGTATGGCGTTTCCCTTTTCTTGGGCAACAACGTAAAAAAGGATGAAAAGGAAGGTATGCGCTACGTGCAGGAAGCGGCCGATCTAGGCGACGAAGGTGTCAAAAACTTTATGGAATTACTGCAGCGCCATAATCTGGATTCGCTGGATTTGCATAGCCTAAGCTAGTCACATTACAGGTATAGTTTTTTGGAAGGGAGCGTGTCCTATGCCTTATTTTGCTACAGACGATAATTGCCGTTTGTATTATGAAGTGCGTGGTCAGGGCCAGCCTGTCGTGTTTATTCATGGCTGGAGCGTCAACCGCCATTTTTTCAAGAAGCAGATTCCTGCATTTGCCAAAACATACCAGGTCGTGTCGTACGATTTGCGCGGTCATGGTGATTCGGACCGGCCCGAGACAGGTCTGTATTTGTCCCGTTTTGCCAAGGATTTGCACGAGCTGCTCGAGTATTTGGCCGTGAAAAAAGTGATTCTCGTGGCCTGGTCTATGGGCGTGCAGATTGTCTGGGATTATATTTCCCAGTATGGCTGTGACAATATTGCCAAGCTCGTGCTTATCGATATGACACCGAAGGTCGTTGCCGATGCAGAGGACCATTGGGAATATACCATGTATCCGGCGTATACCCGCAGGGCCGGCCTGGCCTTTCTGAACGACATTGCTGTTGATTGGTATGCTGTGGCTGAGAAATTTGCTCCGGCTATCTTTTTCCGCGGCCCGGCGCAGGAAGAGATTCCCTGGGTCCTCGACATGGTAAAGCGCAATACGGTGCACGTCATGGTCAACATGTGGCTGGCCATGCTCATGAGCGATTACCGGGATGTCATGGAAAAGATCACGGTGCCCTGCCTTTTGACGTATGGCACGTGCCGCTCGTCTAAAATGCCGAAGACAGAGGAATGGCTTCAGGCCCATATTAAGGGCGCAGAGGTCGCTGCCTTTAACGGTGGTCATATCCATTTCCTGCAGGATCCGGATCATTTTAATGACGTAGTATTGAACTTTTTGGCGAAGTAGAAGAAACGAGGTCACCGTGTTTTGCGGGGGCCCTAAACTTTATAATCACAGCAAAGCCCTGCATCGGCCGATGCAGGGCTTTTTGTGGCAACTGTTTTAGTGGTTGTGGTGGAACATTTCCATTAAGGTGCTTTGGAGGAGCATGGAGTAGTTGATGGCTCGTTCCTGGCCCATGGTGTCCAGCCATTTGGGCAGGGTGATCATGCGGTCGATCGTGCGGGTGTCGTGTTTTTTGCGGTATTCCCAGGTATCGGCTTTGATGAGGGAAATGAAGGCGTCTGCAGCGGGTGTGAGGGCAGCTGGGTTGGTAGGTCTGGGCAGGGCTTTTCCTTCTTCTTCGGCGTGCCAGAGCCAGCGGTTGAGGGCTTCTTCGGCGGCAGCAAAGGCTGTGGTCCACGTTTTTCCTTTGGCGTGGAGCCAGGGAAAGTCGGGGAATTCGATGGCGTAGCCGCCTTCTTTTTTCTGGGCGAAGAGAGCAGGATACACGTATTGCATGGCGTACTTCATGGGGATAGGTCCTCCTTTCGGGAAGGTGTCAGGCCTTTGTGTAGTCGTCCAGGCAGTGGAGAAATTGGGCAAAGGCTTTGGACGGGTGACGGGAAATAGGTTAACGTGTAACGTTTATCGTAAGGCAATGGTAGCATGTTGATCAATTTGTTGTCAATGTGACTTGGTTATACACGATTGGTTTGATCCCATCCCTAATGAAATTGATTTTTTGACCTTTAGCCTTGTTTTCGCTTTGAAAGGGGCTATAATATACACACGGGGTATAATTTAGGAGAAAAGTAGGGGATTATATGACTGAAACACATACAGAGAAACAAACGGCCCGTGCAGCACGGCAGCTCGATATGTTGCACGGGTCGTTATGGGATACATTGACGATTTTTGCTTTGCCTTTGGCTTTGACCGGCGTGTTGCAGCAATTGTTTAATGCGGCGGATGTGGCTGTACTGGGGCAGTTCGTAGGCAAGGAGGCCATGGCGGCCGTTGGCAATAATACGCCGGTTATTTCCCTTTTTGTCACCTTGTTCCTGGGACTTTCCTTAGGTTCTAATGTGGTTATTGCCCGTTATTTAGGCGCCCGGGAGCCGGAAAAAGCCCATGACGTGTTGCATACGGCTATCCCGCTGGCACTGATCATGGGCATTATTCTTATGACTATTGGTGAGCTGGCGGCTGTGCCGCTATTGACGATTTTAGGTGTTCCGTCGGAGGTCATGGCACCGGCAGAAACGTATTTGCGTATTTATCTGGCCGGTTTGCCCGTCATTAGCCTGTACAACTTTGAAGCGGCTATCGTCCGCAGCCGTGGTGATACGCGGACGCCGCTCATGGCCTTGGCCGTAGCCAGCGGCCTCAACCTGGTCCTCGATTTGGCTTTTACGATCTTTCTCGACGGCGGCGTTGCCGGTGTCGCTATCGCCACGGTCCTGGCCAACGTGACGAGCTCAGGGATTCTTTTTCGCTTCCTGCGGCACAATACAGGCGTCCTCCATTTGGACCTGAGAGACCTGCATATACGCCGTCAGTATTTGGCAACGATCGTGCGCATTGGTCTCCCGGCAGGGATTCAGGGCATGGTCTTTAGTATTTCCAACGTTGTCGTCCAATCGGCCATCAACAGCCTCGGTGCCGATGCCATGGCCGCTTCGGCAGCAGCCTTTGTTATCGAAGTCAACGTGTATTGCTTCATCAACGCTTACGGGCAGGCAGCGACGACCTTTGTCAGCCAAAACTACGGCGCCCGCAATTACGCCCGTTGCCGTCGTGTCTTCTGGGTCTGCCTGGGGCTTTGCCTGAGTGTGACGACCTTTTTGGTGCTCCTCGTTTACTGGCAGGCTGACGCCATCCTGGGTTTCTTCAGTACCAATCCGGAAGTCATCCGCATGGCCCACATCCGCCTTCAGTGCGTTACGTACCTGCAATGCATCAATATCGTCATTGAAATGATTTCTGACTCTATGCGTGGCTATGGCCTCTCCTTACCGCCGGCTTTGCTGGCTCTCTTTGGGATTTGCGGTTTCCGTCTCCTTTGGATTTGGACCGTATTTCCTGCGTATCCGACCTTTACGACGATTATGGCAGGTTATCCAATCAGCTGGTTCATTACGGCGGTGCTGCTCGTCATGCTGTATGCCTGGTTTATGAAGCATCAGAAACAGCGGGGGATGTACTAAGAGAGTAAGAGCTCTAGGGGCAGGACGTCGGTATGATGAATGAAAAGCAAAGGAAGCACCAGCGGAACCAAGCAATGGCTCTGCTGGTGCTTTTTGTATGGCCGAATGGGATGGGCTTGGTTAGCCTAGATTTTTATTCAGCCTGGTTTCCTATTCAGCTTCTATCGCCGATTCGGCATCTATCCCAGCATCAACCTTTATTGCCGCATCGGCCTTTATTGCCGCTTCAACCTCTATCCCTGATTCACGCATCACCTCTATCCCCGCATCAGCCTCTATCTGATTCAGCCTCTATCCCCGCATCAGCCTTTATTGCCGCTTCAACCTCTATCTGATTCAGCCTCTATCCCCGCATCAACCTCTATCCCCGCTTCGCGGTACTTTCCCCAATCTTGGGGAAAGCCATTTTATGGAGAAAGCCAGTTAAACTTTTTCGTCGGGTTTGTCGTAGTAGACGGTGTCGCCGTTTTTGGTGTATTGTGAGCCGTCACTGCCGTAGATGGTGTCGCCGTACTGCGTATACGAGCGGCCGTCGTTAGTGTAGACCGTGTCGCCGTATTTCGTATACGTCGTGCCGTCGCTGCCATAGATGGTGTCACCGTATTGGGTGTAGGTTTTGCCGTTCGAGCCGTAGACGGTGTCGCCGTATTGTGTGTATTGTGTGCCGTCGCTGTCGTAGACTGTGTCGCCATATTGGGTCATCGTGCCGGAGTAGGCGAGGCCTGTGGCTGCACTGAGGGCGAAGAGAACGGCCATGAGTGTTGTTCGAACATATTGCATGGTGAGGACCTCCTGTCAGTATATTATATATATATTATAATGCTTTGCGCGCGGGCAAGGAAGAAGACTTTGTTGGTTATCGGATTGAAGAATGCGTATTAAAAAATAGGTGATTATAACAATTTTGTGACAGTTACGAAAAATCACTTTCCATCGCCTTCTGCCTTATGTTAGAATATGGGCAACTAAAGACAGTATGTTTGTCTGTATCTGGTAGAGGTGATGTGGGATGTGGAGAAAGGCTATGCCGCCGGGGGCGACGGTGCGGGATGTATTGGCTGAGCGGGGCATGACGGTGCCTGTGTTTGCCAGATTGATGGGGTTTTCTGAGGCACGGGCAGAGGCGTTTCTCTGTGGCGATGCGCTTTTGACGCCGGAGATTGCGGCGGCTTTAGAGAAAATCTTGGGCGTACCGGCCAGGTTTTGGCGGAATTTGGAGCTGTCATACCGGGCTGATTTGACCAAGGTTTTGGAAGAAGATATGATGTGATTACGAAGGGAGTTGTGCAGTCGCTTGGTCAGGAGCGGCTGGACAGCTCTTTATTTTTGTGGCCTTATCCTTGACGTTTGCTCTTTCTGACTTTATAATATCTATAAAACCAGATATATAAATATAAAGATTATGCATTTAAAAAGAAAGAAGGAATTTCAATGCCTATGATTCAAGCCAAAGTCACGGTTCCCATGACCGACGAGGAAAACGCTGTATTTCACACGGAGCTTACGCAGGCCGTCGTAGATATTCTCCACAAGCCTGTAGAATACGTCATGGTCCACGTCGAGGACGATGCCGATTTGTGGATGGGCGGCAAGAAACTGAAGCGTGGAGCTTTTCTTTCCTTTCTGTTCATGGGCGAGCAGCCGGACGAAGCGTGTGCTGCTCTGACAGAACGGGTTTGCCAGGTTCTGGCGCGTCATTTCTCCATTCCTGGTGCTAACGTCTATACGACGTTCCAGACGGTCCGCCAATGGGGCAGTGATGGTGTATTATTCTAAACGGGAGATGAGTACGATTGGATGAAAAACAAGCACTGGAAATTACGAAGGCCTTGGCTAACGAAACACGCTTGCACATCCTCCAATGGCTGAAGGATCCGGACAGACAATTTCTGCCGCCTACGTCGTGTGACCATGACGATTGGCGTGACGGCGTCTGCGTTCAGACGATTCAGGAAAAGGCCGGTATTTCCCAGTCCGTTTGTTCCGGCTATTTGGCGGCTATGCAGCGGGCCGGCCTGGTGACGTCACAACGTATGGGAAAATGGACGTATTACAAGCGCAACGAAAAAACCGTTCAGGCTTACGTTGAATTCCTGAAAGAGCAGGTCTAGTTTGGTTCCCGCATGAGAAAAAAGAGCCGGTACAGCAAACTGGCTGCTGTACGAGCTCCTTTTGGCACTACGTTTTTAGTCTTCCGGCAATTTCCAGACGCCCAGTCCGGGAACGATATCGAAGCGTTTTTCTATGGCAACCGGTAAGGGATGGATGACGATTTCACCGGTGAGCTTGACGACGGAAGAAAGCAGGTGGCCGCCACAGGTGACGAGGTGACCGTCTTCAAGCTGGGAAAATACGGCGTGGGCGTGGATGCCTGCGTTGCCGTCCTTGCCTTTCGTTATGTTTCCCAAAAGGGAGGCCATTTCCAGCATGCCCGAGAAGGGATGGGTTTGGTACGTGTTCGTATCTGGATCAAAGGTAGCTAATTCGGCGCTGCTGCAGCCACCAATGCCACGAAATTCGCCACCGAAGATGTTTTCCTTGGTACATACGTCTTTGAGAGCACGTACGACTTCATCGCCCGGATCGAGGCGGATGTAGAAGTCGCCGTTGATTTTTTTGTATTCCATAAAAAGGACCTCCTTTTTCTGTATAATACTATTATAGTCTCTTCGAAAAAAGAAACCAATGGGAAAAAGTCCGATCCTGCAATGCAGCATGAAAGGAGAAACGTATCATGAATCGCTGGGGAAAGATAGTATCTGTTTTAGGCGTGACTGCCGTTTTGGCTGGCGCTGCTGCTTTAGCACAGAGCTCAGCCCAGGCCGCGGCGCCTGCAGGCTTACGGTATTTTACGCAGCCGGCAACAGTGCAAGGGAGTACGACGCCGTACGGCAACAATGCAGCTCACGGCCATTATATTCAGGCCGGTGAAGCCAAGCTGTATTATGAAATCTATGGGAAAGGTACGCCTGTCTTCGTCTTCCACGGCGGCGGTGTCGGCACGCCCTATGAAATGGGCTGCCTCATAGACAAGCTGCGCCAGGATCACGAAGTCATCGTCGTCTCCACACGGGGCCACGGCCGCTCGGAAATCGGCCATTCGCCTATTACATACGAACAAAAGGCTACGGATATGATCACGGTTATGAAAGCGGTGACCGGCCAGCCGGCCATCATCCTGGGCTTTAGTGATGGTGCCTATACGGCCTATAAGGTGGCTGACCTGTATCCGCAAGGCGTCGACCGGATCGTCGCCATTGGTGCCGGTACCCTCAAAGCCGGCTATTTCAAGGCAGGCCTTACCGTTGAGGACTTGGAAAAAATGGACCAGGCCTTCGTGGACCAGCAGCGCCGCCTCATGCCGGAACCGGAACGGTATCAAGAATTTCTCACGCAGTACATGGATTTTTGGAGCCGTATGAACGTAGGCAAGGAAACCTTCGGCGCCATTCAGTGCCCGGTCCTGCTCATCGTCGGTGATGAAGACGACCATGCGCCTGTAGCTACGGTGCTGGAAGCGCATCAGCTGATTCCCAATTCGCGCCTCTGCGTCGTACCCAAAGCCTGGCACACGGCCTTCTTGGATAATTTCTCCGTTACGTGGGCAGCTATAGAGCCCTTTATCGCCGCTGACCGGGATTCTCTCACAGGCAGTAAAAAGCTTGCCGCCAACGACCGGTAAGGAAATTTACAAAAACTTTATCTCCTTTTTATCCTGTGGATATATGCCCATGGTATGCTGAGCCTGGAAAGTAGGAGGCGTCTAACCAGGCTGCGGCAGCCATGGGCTTTTTGCTGTAAGGAGAGTAGAGAACAGGAGGGGGACGTATGAGTTACACGGCGAAAGAAGTGGCAAAGTGGTTTCTCAATTATAATCAGTATGAGCAAAAGGTGTACGGCGATACAGAATATATTTCTGATTCCAAATTGCAAAAGCTCCTGTATTACGCATACGGTGCGTACCTTGCGATCTATGACCAGCGGCTCTTTGACGAACCGATTCAGGCCGGCCAGCACGGCCCTTTTGTACAGAGCGTCTATGAAGCGTATAAGCATTTTGGCCTGAAAGGGATTACGGAGTTTGAACCGCTGCAGGAGGTCTTTTCCGAGCAGGCTCAAAGCGTCCTTCAATGGGTGTACGAAAACTTCGGCCAGTACACGGCCTGGGCCTTGCGCAATATGACCCATGCAGAAGATCCGTGGCAGGAAGCGATTGCCAATTCGGCTATGAGCGACGCCGCTATCGTAGCGTTCTTCCAGCGGAATTATGTAGAAGTCGTATAATATACAAAAAAATGACCCGTTGTGCTCCATAGGAGACAACGGGTTTTCTTATGTCTAGATATAGTTATAGCAGGGAACAGCAAGGAGAAAGATTGTTAAAGAGAGAGATACAGTAGTGCTGTTTCCTGCTATAATGGGGAGAAACCTTATGCATACATATATCATACCGTTCTCTTACCGTTTCGTCAAGACATTAATTTTCTTATAATAAGATAAGTAAAATATGCGGTCTGTCAGACGCCGGCTTTTTCGTAGTGGAAGACGATATAGACGAAGGCGGCTAAGACGACAATACCCGGGCAGACGATGCCGTACATGACGGTGTAGCCCCAGGCGCGGGCGACGATGCCCAAGGTAGCGGCAGCGAGACCGACGAAGATATCGAGGAACCAAAAATACGTGGCCGTAGCGGCACCGGCCCGTGCGGGCGGCACGCTCTGAATGGCCAAGGTCTGAAAGGCCGGGCTGAGAGCACCAAAGCCGAGGCCCAGGATGACGCCGGAAATATACAGCATCAGAGCTGTATCGACACGGCTGAAGAGGATGAGGCCGCCAATGAAGAAGAGGAAGCCCGGTGCGACGATGCACGGTGCGCCGTAGTGATCAAACATGTGACCGATGAAAGGCCGGCTGACGACGATGGACAAGGCAAAGACGGCAAAGAAGACGCCGGTCTGGTTGTCGAGGCCTAAGGTGTGCATATAGAGGGGAATAAAGGTGAGTACGCCGCCGTAAGAGAAAAAGACGAAGCCGCCTAAAAGGGAGGCCGGCAAGGATTTCTTTTCCAGCAAATGGGCTAAGGGCGATGTATCACGCGTGACCTTCGGTTCGATAATAGTAGCGGGCAAACGGATGGAGAGGGCCCCAATGAGCATGGCGACGGCAAGGACGGTAAGGATGAGAAACAGGGCGCCAGGGCTCAGCATGTTATACAGTAAGAGGCCGGCTAAGGGGCCGATGACCATGGCCAGATTGGTTGTTACGGAGAAATAGCCAATGCCTTCGCCGCGGCGTGACGACGGGATGACGAGGACGGCAATGGCGGCAGCTGTTGTCGTGGCTAAGGAAAAGAGCATGCCGTGTATAAAACGCAACGCATAGATTTCTCTTATGGAAAAGATAAAGTTAAATGCCGTAATGACAATGAGAAAACAAATCAGTGCGATGAGCAGTAGATGACGTTTATTGCGCTTGTCAATCAGATAGCCGGCGACGGGACGAAAGAGACTTGTACCAATCTGAAAGGACGTCATGGCCAGGCCGGCCTGGACGTCGTTGCCGGAAAATGCAGAAATGACGTAGAGAGGAAGCGTCGTTACGAGAATGTACTGCGTAATGAACTGGAAAAAATTAATCCCACCCATACAGAGAAAAGGTGGTGTCCATAATTTAGCTTTTGCCATATAGTGTTTGCGCCTCCTAAGGGAAATAAACAACGTATCTCATTGTACTCTTTGAAATGGAAATGTCAAGTTGTTGTATCTGATGAGACTATTGGGAGAAAAAGTGTACATATAATAGATATATACTATACTGAAAATGCACGGGATTGTGACGCAGACGGCATAGAACTTCCAGGCTGGGCAGTCGAAATACTGGACTAATTATGGTAAAATATAAATGGTCTTGAAGAGGCGTGTTCTCTTCAGGCAACAATGGAGACATTATGACAGGAGACAGATAGAGATGAGAACGGAAACAGGTATTGTACAAAAAATATTGCCCAACGGCATGGTATTGATTAAGGCGAGCCGGACGAGTTTATTTTCCCGTCACGCATCGTCCATTGGCAACGCTACGGCGCCTATTGAAGTGCGCAACGAAATCGGTGCTGTCCAAGGGGATTTCGTCGAATTTGCATTGCCGCAAAATAACATTGCCTTAGGCGGCTTTGTGGGTTTTGGCATTCCTATGCTCATCGTCCTTTTGAGCATTATCGTCATGTATACGCAAGGCCCGGGCTGGGGCTTTTCAGAAGATGGCGCAGCGGGCATCGGCTTTATCGTCGGCCTCGTCCTTTCCTTCGTCGTCATGAAAGTGGTGAACAAGCTCTGGAAGGGCCAGCGTTCAGAAGCAACGATCTTGCGCATTATCCGCCAGGATGCAGAAGAAGAGGAACATTTGATGCAATAATATAGGTTAAGACGAAAACAGCTCCCTAATGGTTCGTCCGTGGGAAGCTGTTTTTTAGTGGGGAGAACCGTGGCTGCGACCGGGCCCTTGGTCATTGACAATATTCTCCCCTTTCCCATACAATGGAAAGAGACCAAACGGTCCGTTTGTAGCACGCAGAAAAGGAGATTGCAATGAACCGATTTGATGAACAGGATGTTTTTGCCGGCTTGTTTGACACAGACCTCGCTGATGATGGGCAGGAGCTATTCAGCGCGGAAGATGTAGCCGTGCTGGAGGAACGTGTGGCTGCCGGCGATTCCCGCGCCATGGTGGAACTGGCGGCGTATTGCCAATATGGCCACAAGAAGGATCTGAAGAAGGCCACTAGCTTGTACAAGAAGGCAGCTAAGCTGGGTGAAGACGATGCCATGCTGGCTTTGGGCGATTTAGCCTTTGAAGAAAAGAAGTACGCCAACGCCGTGAAGTGGTATGAAGCGGCTGTGGCAGCAGACAATTTGGAAGCTATGCTGGAGCTGGCCCGGCTGTACCTGGAAGGAGACGGAGTTCGCAAGGACCACAAGAAGGCTAAAGCCTTATATGTGAAAGCTGCAGAGACGGGGGATACTGCCGCTATGGCAGAATTGGCTGACCATTATTACCGCGGTGATTTTGCCAAAATCGATTACGCCAAGGCCCTCGCGTGGTATGAAAAGGCCTTTGACGACGGCTGGGTTGAAGCAGCTAATTATATTGGCGATATTTACAACGAAGGCGGCTACGGCGTCGAGCAGGATGCAGAAAAAGCCAAGGAATACTATGAAAAGGGCGTAGCCCAAGGCAACGATGACAGCTATTACGCTTTGGGAATGGAATTGCTCGATGAGGCTGAACCGGATTACGAACGGGCCTTTTCCCTCTTTACGCAAGGGGCAGAACGGCATTCTGCCGATGCCATGATTGCCTTGTGTGACGCCTATCGTTTTGGCCGTGGCACGGAACGGGATTTCCCGTCCTTTGTCAAATGGGCTAAGAATGCGGCCCTGGCCGGCGACGAACGGGGCTTTTTCTATCTCGATTGCGCGTGCTATCTCTTTGATGAACCGGATCTCTTGCCGTATCAGAACGAAGCGGCTGTGGAAGCTTTACGGCAAAAGGGAGACGGCCTGTCCTTGTATATACTGGGCAAGCTGGCGATTACCAATCTTGCAGAAGGCCAGTTAAGCAGTGAAATCGACGCCCTTCCGTATTGGGAACAAGCGTCTGCACAAGGCTACGTACCGGCGACAGCAGAACTGGGCCTGTTCTACTATGCCTTGTCGGAAGAGCAGCCGGAGCAGGTGGATAAAGCCTTCTCGTATTTGCTGCAAGCGGCACAGGCAGGGGCCGTGAAGGCCATGTATGCTTTGGCCCATATGTATCATGAAGGCGAAGGGACACCGGTGGACGATGTGCAGAGCCTGGCCTGGCTGGAAAAAGCTGCCGCAGCCGGTGATGCCGATGCGTGCTACCTCTTGGGACAGGAATACGATGAAAATCTGGACCAGGGCTTGTACGACGGCTTGGTGCAACGGGATAATGCCAAAGCCTTTGCGTTGTTCAAACGGGCTGCAGAAGCCGGCAATGTACCAAGCATGACCTTTTGCGGTGTCCATCTGGCTACGGGAAGTGGTGTAGAGACAGATACGGAAACAGGCTTGAACATGGTTTGGGAAGCGGCGCAGTTAGGTGATGAACGTGCCAACAATCTGGTAGATGAGCTGCTCAAGGACGAGGACGAATAAGCCAGCGCATATAACAGAATATGGATAGTAAAAGCTCAAGCTTGCTTTTTGGCGGCTTGAGTTTTTTTGAGCGCTTTTCTTCGCCAGCCCGGGCAGCTGCTCCAAAAAGGATGCGGGAGCCAAGCCGTTAAGAAGAAAGAATACTTAGGAGGCAAAGTAGCACAAAGAAAATAATGGAAAAAAATACGTTTTTTTATTCTAATTTATAACATAATAGGATATATAACCAGAATCGATTCTAGAAGCGTCTATGAAATAAGAAATGGATGTATTAATTTGTGAAAGGGTTAACAATAGTATGAATGTATGGGGAAAAGAAATGAGAAACATTAGTTATTAATTAAAACGAAGAGAAATTAAATAAAAACAGATAGAAATACAGTACCTAGCGGGTATAAAAATAAATGTAAATTTTTTGTAAAATTTTTCTTTCCATTGTAATACCAATTTTTATATAGAAAAATACTATATGAAATAAAGAAAAACATACTGGGACACAAGCTATTTCAAAATGCAACCATAAGGTTTTCTTTGATTATTAGAGCCTTTTTCTATCGTTGACATTTGACGGTTTTGCATATAAAATAAAGCTATAGGAGAGTGCCTTAGTGGCGAAATACGCAAGGTACATACACGAGCTTTGCCAATGTTTTGGGAAGGGAACATTGACGGAAAAAAGGTCGTGGTTTTCTCCAACGTGAATTCTCTGAGTTGTATGGAGATTAAGGAGTACACTATGGGTACAATGGGAATGAATTTGCTATGGAATGAAGAATCTAAAATCTTTTTAACTGCAGAGGAGCTCGAAAAACTGAAGAAAGAAGCTGCCGAAGGGGATAGGCAAGCCATTGCAACGCTAGCATGTTTCTATCTGTACGAACCAGGTACTGAGGAAGAAACGGCAATCTACTATTTGAAGAAAGCAGCTGAACTACAGGATCCGCAGGGAATGCGCATTTTGGGCGACGTATATTGCCGGCAGGAAAAATTCGATAAAGCGATTTACTGGTTTACGCGCAGTGCCGAATTGGGTAATACTTACGCCATGATGGAATTGGGCGATCTATATACGAACGGTATGGGCGTAGAACAGGATACGCAAAAGGGACATGACTACTACATGAAGGCCGCAATGGCCGGCAATGTAGATGCTATGGAAGTGCTGGCAGACCGCTATTATGGCGGTTTTAATACGGACTGCGACTATGCGGCAGCTCTCATGTGGTACAAACGGGCTCTGCGTGCAGGCAGTGAAACCGTCACAGTCCAGATTGGGGATATTTATGAAACCGGTGGTTACGGTGTAGTAAAGGACGAAGCGAAAGCAATTGCTTATTATAAGAAAGCAGCCGATGCCGGCGAGGCAGAAGGCATGTATGCTCTGGGCCGTTTTTACACCTACAGGGCTACACCGGATTTTGCTAAGGCCTTGTACTGGTATGGCCAGGCAGCAGACAAACACTATGCCATGGCGATGGTGGCCTTGAGCAATGCCGCCCGCTTTGGACGCGGTATGGAACGTGATTTCGACACCTTTGTGTATTGGGCCAGGGAAGCTGCCAAGCAGCACCATAAGCTCGGTTACTTTTTCCTCAATAACGCCCCCTATTGCTATAATGAGGTCGATACCCTTCCCTATAACAGTAAAGAGGCACAACAGAAACTCAAGGAAAAAGGCGACGGCGAAGCGCTGTATATCCTGGGGCTGGTGACAGCCAAACGGTGCAGCGCGAAGGATCAAATTGGCATGCGCATGGCTGTATCCTATTGGGAACGGGCCTTGCTCTCAGGCTACCAAAAGGCTGACTTAGAGCTGGGACTGTATTATTACTATAAGGACCGGAGCAAGAAGAGCAACGAACGGGCCTTTACGCATCTTAAACGGGCTGCAGCACACGGCTTTACCTGTGCCATGTACCCTTTGGCTGTATGCTATGTGGAAGGACGGGGAACGGGAGCCGATTTGGATCAATACCTGTATTGGCTCCACGAAGCAGCCGAAGCAGGCGACCCGAAGGCCTGCTATCTCTTGGGCAGAGCCTATGAAGGCAATGCCGGTTTGGAAGTCATACTGCACCTGCGAGGTGACGTAGATAAAAAGAAAGCGTTTGCATTATTTGAAAAGCGGCTGTCAATGGCAGTATTGCTGCCTTGAAGTCCTTAGGAGAGTATTACCTGCAGGGCCTCGGTGGTGTCGCCGTAGATCAGCGGCGGGGCCAGGATTATTTGATCGAATACCAGGACCTCACGACAAGTAAGCTTGAGGCTGCAAAACGAGGACGGCGTACGAACGGTGATTCCAGAAGACCGTCGTAAGGACAGAAAGACCGGGTCAATTGAGGTAACCCAATCAGGTTCAGTATGACCGATGAGGCCCTGTGGACAACCATCCACAGGGCCTTTTCGTATTAAAGGGGGAACTGAGGGACAATCTGCTATTGCTAGGAGGACGATATCGTGATACGAGAAGACGCCATTTGGGCTGATTTGATACAAGATACACCGTTGCCAGACCTGGAGCCAGAGAACGTAGAAGAGCTGACGCGGCGCGTGCGCGCCGGCCAGACGGAGGCCATGGTGCAGCTGGGCCGCTATTATCACGACAGCGGGACCAATGCGGGCCGGGCTGTACGGCTCATGGAGCGGGCTGCTGACGGGCGGAATGACGAGGCCATGGACGTGCTGGGCGACTGGGCTTTTGGCGAAAAGGAATATAGCGAAGCCGTGGCCTGGTATACGCGCAGTGCTGCCTTGGGGAATATCCGGGCAAAGGTCAAGCTGGCGCAGTTCTTTATGGGTGGCCAGGGAATTCGTAAAAACCGCCGCCGGGCCAAATCTCTTTTTATGGAGGCTGCCCAGGCTGGGTCTGTCCCGGCTATGGAACGGTTGGCCCTGTATTACTACCGTGGCGATTTTGGCAAGGAGCCCGATTATAAGGAAGCTAGCTATTGGTTTCACCAATTGCTGTCTAGAGAAGCGGCAGTCGTTGCACCGTATATGGCAGAAATCTACGCTACAGGCGGCTACGGCGTAGAGGCCGACCGGCACCTGGCCAGTATGTATTATGAGATGAGTGCTGCTACAGGCGAGGCTGAAGACCTGTACGACTTTGCCCAGTTCCTCATGACAGGGACTGGCAGGGAGAAAGAGAAGGCCTTTAGACTTTTGCAGCAGGCGGCAGAGAAACACTACACGCCGGCTATGCTGGCCCTTTGTGATGCCTATCGCTTTGGCGACGGGACGGCACGGGACCGGCTGGAATTTGTCCGGTGGGCTAAGGCAGCCGCCCTGGCCGGTGATGAAACAGGCCTGGAGTACCTTCATCAGGCATTTTATCTGTACCATGATGTAGATTTACGGCCCTATTGTAATGCAGCTGCGCTGGCAGAGCTCAAGGCTGCCGGCAATGGTCCTTCCCTGTATGTACTGGGGAAACTGGCCTATACCGAATTCGGTGCCAGTCAGGGGCTCTGCGAGGACGATGCCTTTTCCTATTGGTTCCAGGCGGCGAAAATGGGCTATGGACCGGCAGAAATGGATTTGGGCTTTATTCTCGGCGAAAAGAATCCAAAGGCGCAAGCCAAGCAAGCCTTTGCCTACATCCGCGATGCAGCCGAACAGGGAGAAGTGCGGGCCATGTATCCCCTGGCAGACATGTATTACAAAGGCAAAGGGACGGAGCCAGACCTCATGGCCAGCTTCGACTGGGTACAGGCAGCGGCTGCGCAGGGAGAACCGAATGCGTGCCTTTTGCTGGGTTTATCCTATTTGAGCACTGATGAACGCTATTCCCGTTATGTCGTGCAGGATCATGACCGGGCTGTGGCGTACTTTAAGGAAGCAGCAGCTGGCGGCAACCTTTCCGGTATGTCCACGTATGGCATTGCCAAGGTTATGAACCGCACATGCGCAGAAGATGCCTACGAAGGACTGCAGTATATGGAAACGGCCTATCGCCTGGGAGACAAGAACATAGGCGATATCCTGGCGCTGGTCAAAAAGGACAGTTCCCTAGGCGTGCCTAAGGTCAACTAAAATAGACAAAAAGAGACCCCCTGGCGGGTCTCTTTTTGTATACGTTTAAAGCATACTTTTATAGATAATATAAGTATTTTACATATTCCGCCGCGACGACTATACTGAAGCTGTACAAAGAAAGGATTTCCCAGACGCGAAAGGAGCTCATCATGCACGTACATTTCAGGAAGTTCGCTATGTTAGCCATTATGGCCTTGAGCCTGCTCGTCGTCGGCTGCGGCACAGCGACGCAATCGGCTGCCAGCGATACGAAGACGCAGGCTAAGGCAGAAGAACAGGCCAGTCAGAATCAAGGGGGAGATGTAGATATGAAAAACGCACGTTTAAAAATTACTGTAGGCAATAAGATCCTGTATGCCACACTGGAAGACAACGCGACGACGCGGGCACTGCTCAAAAAAATGCCCATGACGCTCACCATGCAAAATCTCTACGGCCGGGAAATGTGCTACCGTTTCGGTGCCGGTTCGCTGCCGACGGAACACTTGCGCTCAGACCGCTATGAAGTAGGCGATATCGTCTATTGGGCGCCGCGGGGCAGCTTCGTCATCCTGTATAAACAAAACGGTGAAGAATTCGAACGCCAGCAAATCGGCCACATCGATTCGGGTACGGATATCTTCAACGGCTCCGGCGATGAAAAGGTTTCCTTTGAAATCGTCAAATAAGGAGGACCTATGAAGAAATTTTGGCAACACGTGTTCACGGCCCTGATGCTCACGGCACTCATGGTCGTTGCCGGCGGCTGCGGCGGTGCGGACGCCCAGAAAACCCAGGCTACGGCCTCGGCGAGTACACAAGAAACAAAACAGCAACCACAGGAGGCGGATACCATGAAAAAAGGTACGAACTCACATGTTCTCATTGCCTATTATTCTCTTACAGGAACGACGAAGCAGGCGGCAGAAGCTATTCAGGCTGCAACCGGTGGCGATTTAGTCTTTATCGAGCCAGCAGACCCGTATCCCCAGGACCACGACCCCTGCCTGGCCCGGCAGATGGCGGATATTCGCAATAATGCCCGGCCGGCTGTAGCGACGCAGGTAAAAAATATGGACCAGCACGACACGATCTTCGTGGGCTATCCCATTTGGTATTATCAGGCACCGCTGATCATCAATACCTTCCTCGAATCGTATAACCTGCAAGGCAAACGCATTATTCCCTTCTGCACGAGTGGCGGTTATCCTATCGACAAAAGTATTACTATCCTAAAAGACAGTGCACCTCAGGCTACGTGGGAACAAGGCCTGCGCGTTTCCGGCAAGAACAGCGATTTCACGAAATGGCTGGCCGGACTGGGCTTTAGAAATAAATAATAGATTACGAAAAAACAGCCCTGGCAGGCTGTTTTTTTACGCAAATATTACGTGTCATTTTCTGGTCGTACATGTATTCCTATTACACTAAAACTGTGCCTATATCATTTTTTTGAAAGAGGTGAAAAGGATGAACCGGATTATGCGAGGTGTGTTAGCAGGTTTTTTACTCATCAGCGGTGTAGCTGTTGCCGCCACTTTGATTTCAACGGATACGGAACGTGTACAGGCTGTGGCTTCAGCGAGCGAAAAAGAAACGCCCCATGAGCCAGCCCAGCCGGGAACGCAGGGTGTTTTTGGCCGGCAGGCTCAATAAGTCCCTGTAGGGCGCTCCTTCCCGAAAAGGCTTTCTTCTTTGTTTGTTGCATCTACAACGGAATATTTCCTCTCCCTTCGCTATACTAAATGTGAGGAAATAGATGGCTTGCCATCTATGACACCAGGCATACCGAAAGGGGATGAGTGAAATGAGCAAGAACATTGACGATATGCTGGGGTTTTCTGCGGATTACTTCAATCGCAAGGAATGTCAAGGCTGCGGCATGTGTATGAGTATTTGTCCCGTCGGAGCGTTGGCCATGGAACACTGCGAGGACGGAACCGACCGGCCCTTAGTGGATATGTCCAAATGCATCCGCTGTACACGCTGTATGGAGGCGTGTGAAATATATAAGGGATATCATTCCTGACGGCTTAGCCGGCTCGCTATCTACGGATAGATGTAGCCGGCTATTTCTTTGGCCGGTTCAATGGCTTTGACGTTAATGGCCGGCTGGAAGAGGCCATGCCAGTTGCGCTTGGTCAGTGTGCCGTGGACGGCGATCCACTGGTGCTCCGGTAATTTTTCGGCTCCGTCGTAGTAGCACATAGGCCCAAAGGGCGTAATGTCGTTGACACAGCAAAAGAGAAGATAGCGGGCTAAGGTGAAATCATGTCCGTTCTCCGGCTGATTGGCGTAGGACACGAAGCCAATAGCGTAGACATCGTAGCCAACGTAGGTATCGATGTGCTTCGTCAGGGTGAGCATCGTTTCGTAGTAATTTTCTGTGGTCAAGGTAATGCGCTTAGCCTGCGTATCAATGCCTGTATCCTTGACGGCTGAAAAGTCTACGCCGTAAGGCTTGGCCTGGGCCGGAACCGTTCCTTGCGCCACCGGGGCTTGCGCCGTGACCGTAAAAAGGGCCGGCTTGGCCAGCAGCGGGCCGGCTAAGAGGAGGACGGGAATGAGAATTACCGTAAGGGGCCAGTAGCGTTTTTGGTAATGGCGCTGGCCCAGGCTGACGAGTCCGGCCAGGCCCCAAAGGCAAAAGCAGACGGCAGCAAAGGCCAGGAAGGGTGCCAGCCGCGGCGCTACGAAGAGCAGGTACTTTTTGCTCACTATAAGGCTGAGCCACATGAGGCCGAGTGCCAAGAAGGCGAGGCTTTCTATGAGGGCTGACCAGGGAATCCATTTCATGGAAAGGGAACACCTCCTGTCTGATACAAGGAAAAAGCGGCTGCAGCCAGGCTGACACAAAGGATAAGCGTCAGGGCCAAGCGGAGCGTAAAGCGCCACGATACGAGGCGGCTCAGGAGCAGGGCATTCTTTACGTCGAGCATAGGGCCTAAGAGCAGGAAGGCCAGGACGCCCGGCACGGGAACGTAGGAGCTAAAGCTGCGGGCTACGGCAGCGTCGGCTGTGGAACAGAGGGAGAGAAAAAAAGCGGCTCCTTCCATAACGAGAATGGTCAGCCACGCCGGCAGAGCCGCTGTCTGGGCCGGCAGCCAGTCTTTGCCGCAGACCTGAAAGAGGGCCGTCAGGAAGGCGGCAAGGACGACGTATGGCGCCATGCGGAAGAATTCCTCCCGCATGTGAATGACGTACAGGAACCATTTTTCACTCTTCGTGACGGCAGGCTTAGACACGTAGCGCAGGCACGTACAGGTGCTGTCCGCAGCCACGCCGGCAGCAGGCAGACGGCTGCCATAAAAGGAGAGGCTCACGACGAGGGCGATCAACAGGCCCAGGCTGATGCGGGCGACGACGATGCTGCTCTGGCCTTGAAAGGCATAGTACGTCGAGGCGATGACGATAGGGTTGACAATGGGCCCGGCGAGCAAAAAGAAGAGAGCCGCCGGTACGGGGACGCCTTGGCGCAGGAAGGTCTGAAAGAGAGGTACAGCGGCGCAGTCGCAGACGGGAAAGCAAAAGGCTGCGACGAGGGACTGGCAGAGGCCTTTTGCTGTAGAGCCGCGAAACCGCCGGGCCAGAAAGGACGGCGGCACGAAAAGCTGCAAGGCTGAGGAAACGGCAAGACCTAAGAGCAAGAAGGACAGGGCCTGCAAAAGCGTTGCCATAGTCAGCGTAGCTGTCGTACGCACGAGCTCCGGCAGCGGGCCTGTTGTCCGTAAGGCCCAGGTGTAGAAAAGCGTAAGACTGACGAGTACCAGGGGAAGGAACACACGTCCCCGGTGGGACGGTGCAGCGACGACGTGACGGCGCGTCCGTTGCTTGGCCAGGGACGACACGAGACGAATGGAGCTGCCTGGATATTGGCCGCGCAGGGCCTGCTTGGCTGCGGCTATGTCCGCAGCAGCAGACATACCCTTTTCTTCTGGCAAGTGATCGAAGAGAAGTACCGTGTCGGCTTCGCGGAGCTGGCTTAGGCTGGCCGTGCCCGTGCGGCCCAGGAGCTGTGTGCAGTACGCCGGCGTGGCGACGAAGTAAATGTGCTGCAGCTTGTAATAGTCCCGTACGCGCGTCGAGAGAAAGAGACGTTCTAAGAGGGAAAAGGGAACCATGCCATTCCATTCGAGCCAAAGCTCGGATGGTGCCTGTGTCGTTGCCATTTCGCGCAGGCGGTAGGCCGTAGCGCCGACGTTGGCTTCAGTCAGGATGGGCAGGACTAAGGCGTCGCTGTCAGGCGCTGTACGGCCCTCTTCCATGACGACGCGGCCAATGGCGCCCCGCCGCTCGCGGAGCAGGTAGTTCGTAAGCGTCGTCTTGCCCGTACTGAGGAAGCCCATGACGATGTAGACCGGAATCTGGCCAATAATGTGCCTCATGCTAGTCCTCCCAGATACGCCGGATTGTGGCTTCGTCGAGGCTGGTGCCGATGAGCATGATGCCGGCTGCGGCGAGGGTCGTCACCTGGAAAAAGAGGGTTTGCCCGGCAAATTGGAATTCTACATTTCCTTCGGCAGCCGGGACGACGCCTTTGAGCCGCAAGAGCTGTGGGCCGCACGTAGCGATAAGGCGCCGGATTTTCTTTTCCCACACGGCCTTCGGTAAAGGCGTGGCCGCAGTGAGCGTAAGCTCTGTGAACGGGCCTGTGTGGTCATGCTGAGTGTGGGAATGGTCGTGGCTGTGTTCGGCCAGAACCTCGCCTGTTGCAACGGCCTGCGGGCAGCCGCCTTCGCACTGAGAGGGATTCACTTCGTCCGGGAAGAGGAGCGATGGCAAATGGAGGCGGTCGGCACTTTCTTCGTAGATCCAGGCGTGATCATTTTCCCATTGAATCGCATCGATGGCGCCATACAGTGTTTCAATCTGGTCCGCGTGGGTGAGGAAGATGCGGTCAGAGTAACGCAGCTGATCGCGATAGAATTCACCGAAATTACGCAGGTACAGTTCGCACTGTCTGGCGTCGACGACGGTCACGGCCGACGCCAGGCGCAGGAGACCCTTCAGGCTGGGACTGGTGCAGGCCTTGATAATATCGGATAAGAGGGCGACGCCGGACGGTTCGATGATGATCTGTTCTACGTCGTGCTCTAAGAGAATGGAACGCAGGGATGTTTCAAAATCACCGGCCAGGGTACAGCAAATGCAGCCGTTGGTCAGTTCGCGGATCGTAGCGCCTTTTCCTTTTAAAATGGCGGCATCCAAGCCGATTTCCCCAAAGTCGTTTTCGATAATCCACGTCTTGTGGGCACCGCCGTCTTGCTGGAGAAACTGGCGGATGAGCGTTGTCTTGCCGGCTCCTAAAAAGCCGGATACGATGGATACGGGAATTTTCATAAAAATGGGCCTGATGATCTTGTGTACATCATCAGGCCCTGTCCCTCCTTACAGATAATAATATATAGGTTATAAAGTCGTCCGCGTTGCACCTTTTCTGCCAGGCTGTGGCCTGGCAGGTGGATGGACGTAATCTTCAATGCCCAGGGCAAGGGCGTTAGCCAGCTTGTCCTGGAAGGGCTTTTGACGCAGGAGCGCTTCTTCTTGGGGGTTAGAGAGGAAGAGCATCTCTACGAGCGCCGCCGGCATTGGGCTGTACTTCAGCACATAAAAGCCAGCCGGTTGTATACCCCGGTCCGGACGGTTTGCCGTTTGGACAAGACGGTTTTGCAGCGCTTGTGCCAGGGCTTTGCCGCGAGCGGATTGGGGGAAGTAATAGGACGTGAAGCCGCCGACTTTGGTGTCGGCACAGGCATTGGCATGGAGACTTACGAAGAGGTCTGCATGATGTTGTACTGCTATGTTCACGCGGGCCTGCAGCTCCTGTGGGGCCGTTGCCAGAGGACCATACACGTCACGGTCCGTCGTTCGGGTCAGGGTAACGATCGCGCCCTTTGCTTCTAAGAGTGCTTTGGCTTTAAGGGCGACCGGCAAAGTAATGTCTTTTTCATAAATGCCGGTCACCTTGCCATGTGTGCCCGGATCACTGCCGCCGTGGCCCGGATCAAGGGTAATGCGTACACCGGCCAGACTAGCTTTGCCTGCCGGCCTGCTGGCCGGAGGACGGGCCTGGACGACGGCGGCACCTAAAAAGGCGACGACGCAAAGGGCTGCGATAATCCCTCGTTTCCACATAGGGGTTTTCCTCCGTATAAAGGCTGGTGTAAGAGCTTATTGCAGGATTTCGTAAATGCGCTGCAGGTTTTCCTTCATACGGTCGAGATAGGTAGCGCCGCCTTCACTGCTTTCCATGGTGTGAATAGGCTGTACCTTGGCACCGACTTCGCGGGCCAGGGTTTCTGACGTCTTCGGGCTTACGAGCTCTTCCGAGAAGATGGTCTTTACGTGATTGTCACGGCAATAGTCGACGAGTTCCTTCATTTGGTTGGTCGTCGGTTCGCCTGCAGCAAAGACCGATTCGACGCTTTTTTGCTCTAAGCCGAAGTCGCGGCAGAGGTAGGCAAAGGCTGCGTGGCCCGTAACGAAATCCTTGTGCGGCAAGGCACTGAATTTCTGGGTGTATTCGTTTTGCAGGGCTTGCAGCTGTTCTTTATAGGCCTTGGCATTGGCCTGGTAGTAGCTGGCATTTTCCGGATCGGCTTTGGCCAGGCCGTCGGCTATATTTTGTACTTCAATCTGGGCGCACGACGGGCTGAGCCAGGCGTGAGGGTCGTATTGGCCGTGTTCCTTGATTTCATCTGCGTCCGTATTGGTAATAGCCTGAACACCTGTACCGGCTTCTACGACGACGAGTTTCGGATTGTCCGCTGCCTTGATCATAGCTTCAGCCCACGGTTCCATGCCGAGGCCTTGCATGACGAAGACATTGGCATCGTGGAGCAATTTCATCCGTTTCGCCGTAGGCTGGAATTCGTGAGGTTCCGTACCGTCCGGAATAATTTCTATAATCGATACCTTGTCGCCGCCGACGGCTTGGACGAATTCGCGCATGGCGTCAAAGGAAACGGCTACCTTGAGCTTGCCGTCCGTATTGGTTGCCTTTTCACTCGTGCCGCCGCAGCCGGCCAGACCGGCTATGAGGCAGAGGGAAAGGAGAAACATAAAGCATTTTTTCACGAGAATCACCTCCAGTATTTCAAATGCAAACTACTCGCATTTGCATTTGCAGTATAGCATAGAGAAAGAATCCCGTCAATTAGTGAAATTGATATACTTCGTATTTGTTTCACACGGGGACCAGGGCTGCGCGGAGGCGAAAAAAAGCACCGTCCTGACACAGTGTGTGACTGCGCGAGAACGGTGCAAGGAGCGGTCGGAGAAATTATTCGCCGTAGAGGTTTTTCCATTTCATGCCATAATTTTCTTCCCAAATGTGGACGCCCAGGACGACCAGGTCCTGCAGACTGGACAAGTGCCATACCGTCGTATCGATGGGGCCGGTATAGGTTGAGCCGTTGTAGGATACCCAGATCTGATTTTCAGCATAGTTGTATTTGAAATAATACCGCTGCCACTTGAGCATCCGGTCTGCCTCGTACGAGTACATAATGACCGAGGCCGAGAGCGCGTAGTTAGGCGGGTCATAGCTTTGGCAGGTAATCGTCGCCGGGTCGAAATAGTTGGCTACGCCCGTGCTGGATGAGCCAAGCTTGTACGCCGGGTACTTGGCAAAATGGTCGGGGTAGTCTGGCGTCGCCGCTAAGGCGGCACAGGGAAGCAGAAAAATTGCCAGGGCGACCAGGGCCAGTGCTTTCTTGCAACGTGTAAGCATGGACAGACCTCCTTTGCAAAAACAAACGTCCATGACATTCCTATATATTTAGTATACGGAACTGACGGAAAAATGCAAGCTACCAGGCGGCAGACGGGGCCGGCCATGGCAGGGCGCCTGCCTTTTGTCTAGTCAATGGCTGGCATTTATGGTATTATAGACTGTAAAACTCTAATAGTATTTTTTTGGAATTGGAGAGATAAACTACATGGATATTACGGGAAATCGTTTTTATTTTATACTGTCCTATGGCTGCCAGATGAATCAGAGCGATTCTGAGCATTATGCCGGCCAGCTTGAAGAATTGGGCTACGGTCCGACGGAAGACATGGAACAGGCCGATGTCATTTTGATCAACACGTGCTGTGTCCGCGAAACGGCGGAAGACAAGACGCTTGGCAAGATTGGCGAACTGAAGCACTTAAAGGCGAATAATCCGGATCTGATCATCGCTGTTACGGGCTGCATGGCCCAGGAATGGCAGGATCGTCTCTTTGAACGGGCACCGCATATCGACCTGGTCATTGGGACGCATAATATACATAAACTCATCGACATGATTAAGGAACGGCAGGAACAAGGCCGGCACCTCTTGTCGGCTGACATGGGCGCACCGGCCTTTCACGATTTGCCGACAAAGCGCTTCCACAAGTTCTTTGCCTGGATTCCCATCATGAACGGCTGCAATAATTTCTGTACGTACTGCATCGTGCCGTACGTACGGGGCCGCGAAGTAAGCCGGCCTATGGATGCCGTCCTGGAAGAAGTGAAACAGGCTGCTGCCGGCGGCTATAAGGAAATCACCCTCCTTGGCCAGAACGTCAACTCCTATGGCAAGGACCTGGACGGGAAAATCGATTTTGCCGAGCTCCTGCGCCAGGTTGATAAGATCGACGGTATCGAACGGGTGCGTTACATGACGAGCCATCCGAAGGATATGAATTTTGACGCCATCGACGCCATTGCTGAATGCAAGAAGGTCGTCAACCACATGCACTTGCCCATTCAGTGTGGCAACGACGAGCTCCTGCGCCGCATGAACCGGGGCTATACAGTAGAACATTATATGGAACTCGTCGACTATGCCCGTAAGCGCATTCCCGACCTGGTCCTGACGACGGATATCATCGTCGGTTTCCCCGGCGAAACGGAAGCCATGTATTTGGATACGCTGGAATTCCTCAAGCGCTGCCAGTACGACATGGCCTATACGTTCATGTTCTCGCCGCGCACTGGCACGCCGGCAGCCCGCATGGATGGCCAGATCGACCAGGCAGAAAAAAGCCGCCGCCTGCAGGGCCTCATGGATGTACAGAATGTCTACAGCCTGGAAAAGAACAAGGCTATGGAAAACAAGGTCTACGACGTCATCGTCGAAGGGCCGACGAAAAACGATGAACACAACTGGTTTGGCCGTACGACAGGCAACAAGATGATCATCTGGGAAAACGACGGTACGACGGCTATTGGCGACACGGTTCCGGTTGTCGTCGATAAAGGCCAGACGTGGGTCCTCAAGGGCCATTTACAGAAGTAGGAAAGCTGGGAAAGGAGTGGGACTTTGCCGGAAACAAAAGCAAAAATGACTCCCATGATGAGGCAGTATCTGGAAGTCAAAGAACAATGCAAGGATAAAATTTTATTTTTCCGTCTCGGCGACTTTTATGAAATGTTTTTTGACGATGCCCTGACGGCGTCGCGGGAACTGGACCTGACGTTGACGGGCCGGGGCGGTGAAGGGAAGGACCGGGCACCTATGTGCGGCGTACCCTTCCATTCGGCCGATACGTATATTGAACGGCTCGTGCACAAGGGCTATAAGGTGGCTATTTGCGAGCAAATGGAAGACCCGAAGCTGGCTAAAGGCATCGTCAAGCGGGAGATCATCAAGGTCATCACACCGGGGACGATTACCCTGGAAAACGCCGTGGCATCGAAGCAAAACAACTACATTGCCTGCGTCACAGAAAAGGATGACCTCTTGTCCCTGGCACTGATGGACGTGACGACCGGCGAATGCCTGTGGGCCCTGTGCGCCGCGTCGGTCCTGGAGGATACGCTCTTTGATATCCTCTCGGTCTACGTGCCAAGCGAGCTCATTTATGCCGATCTCGGTAAGGACGAAGGAACGGTCCTGGCGTACGTCAAGGGCCATATGTCCCAATGCGCCGTCACCAAGCTCGAGCCGTCAGCGGAAAAGGACTACGACGAACTGGCCCGGGCTCACTTTGCAGCTGACGCCTTAGGCGCTGCCGCCTCGGCTACGCGCTGCATTGGCCTGCTCCTCGATTACGTGCAGGACGTCATGAAATCGGATATTTCCCATATCAACCGTTTGGAACGCATCGATAACGACCGGCGTCTGGTCATCGACGCAGCCAGCCTGCGCCATTTGGAAATTACGCAAAACGTCCGCGACGGCGGCCGCAAGGGGACCCTTCTCGACGTCCTCGACCAGACGCGGACCGCCATGGGCGGCCGTCTCCTGCGCAAATGGCTGGAAGCGCCTCTCGTGCGCATTGCCGACATTACGCGTAGGCAGGACGCCGTAGAAGAACTGGTCCAAGGGGAAATCATGCGCCAGGACCTGAACGCGTCCCTCGACAGGATTTATGATTTCGAACGCATTTTGACGCGCATCGAAACGGGTACGGCCAGCCCGAAGGACATGGTGGCCCTGCGCGAATCCCTGAGCGTCATCCCGGCTGTAAAGAGCGTTCTCGCCGGCGCCCACAGTGACCTCCTGCAGCGCCTCAATAGCTCCCTGTCGGAGCATCCTGAAGTCTATGACCTCCTCAGCCGTGGCATCAAGGACGATCCGGGCCTGGTCATCCGCAATGGCGGCGTTATCCGCGACGGCTTTAACGCCGATCTCGATGAAATCCGGGCCATTGCCGCCAACAGCCACGCTTTCCTCCAGGAAATGGAAGAACGGGAAAAGGAAAAGACGGGCATTAAGATGAAAATCGGCTATACGAAGGTCTTCGGTTACTATTTTGAAATTTCCCACGCCAATACGAAACCGGTGCCGGACTATTACGTGCGCAAACAGACCCTGGTCAATGCCGAACGCTATATTACGCCGGAGCTGAAGGAATTTGAAGTCAAGATTCTCACCAGCCAGGAACGGATGCTCTCCCTGGAATACCAGCTCTTTGGGGAAATCCGTAAAGCCGTACAGCAATATATTCCGGCCATGCAGGCTACGGCCCGGGCCATTGCCCAGGTAGACTGCCTGTGCAGCCTTGCCGCGACGGCCCACGATAACCGCTACGTGCGGCCCAGCCTGAACGGTGACGACCGCATCACTATCCACGACGGCCGCCACCCGATCATCGAAAAATTCCTGCGCGATGAGCTTTTTGTGCCAAACGACGTAACCCTTAATCACCAGGACCACGAGGTATTGGTCATTACGGGTCCTAATATGGCCGGCAAATCGACGTACATGCGCCAGGTCGCAGTCTTGGTCCTCATGGCCCAGGCAGGCTCCTTCATTCCGGCGCGGGACGCGTCCATTTGCCCGGTAGACCGCATCTTTACGCGTATTGGTGCCAGCGACGATATCCTCACAGGCCAGAGTACCTTTATGGTAGAAATGAAGGAAGTGTCGTACATCCTCAAGCACGCTACGCCGCACAGCCTGCTCATCCTCGATGAAATCGGCCGTGGCACGAGCACCTTTGACGGCATGTCCATTGCCAGGGCGGTCATCGAATACTGCCTGCAGCATGTCCATGCGCTGACGCTTTTTGCTACGCACTATCATGAACTGATCGCCATGGCCGACGATTCGGAAAAGATCAAGAACTATACCGTCGCCGTGAAGGAACGGGGCAAGAGCATAAAGTTCCTGCGCCGCATCGTCCCCGGCGGGGCGGACCGCAGCTATGGCCTGCACGTAGCCCGGCTGGCCGGTTTGCCGGAAAAACTCCTGCAGCGGGCCGAGGTAATCCTGGAAGAGCTCGAATCCCAAGGCGGCACTACAGTAACGCCTATGGCCCCGGCAGGGAAGGCCAGTGCCGGACCGCTCGAAGGCAGCCTCTTTGCCAATCCCGTCCTGGACCGGCTGATCAATGTAGATGTCACGGCTATGACGCCCATTGAAGCAATTTCCTTTTTGTATTCCCTGCAAAAAGAAGCGAAGGAGGGAAGTGGCAGCGTATGAGTTCCGTTATTAATCTGCTCGATGAAGCAACGCGCAATAAAATTGCCGCCGGCGAGGTGGTCGAACGGCCTGCGTCGTGCGTCAAAGAATTGGTAGAAAACGCCATCGACGCCGGGGCGACGTCCATTGAAGTCGAAATTGCTTCCGGTGGCGCTGCCTATATCCGCGTTACCGATAACGGCTCGGGCATGAGTGCCGAAGATGCGCGTAAGTGCATTATCCGCCACGCTACGAGCAAGATCAGTAAGGTAGAGGATATCTTTGCCATTACGTCCTTAGGCTTTCGCGGCGAAGCCGTGCCGAGTATTGCCGCTGTATCCCATTTCCAAATTACGACGCGCCGGCCGGACGATGACTTTGCGACGCACTTGGTCCTCGAAGGCGGCGAAGTCAAGGAAGATGAACAAATCGGCGCTGCCGCCGGTACGACCATGGAAGTGCGCGACCTCTTTTACAATACGCCGGCACGGCGCAAATTCTTAAAGAGCGAACGGACGGAAAGCTCCCGCATTAGCGAAATGCTCACCAAGCTGGCCTTGGCTGAACCGGCCATTGCCTTTACGTTCATCAATAACGGCCGTACGACCATGCGCAGCGGCGGCAGTGGCAAGCTCAAGGAAACCATTGCCGATCTGTACGGTGCCCAGCTGACGCGAGAAATTTTCCCGGTGACCTACGATCACGACGACATTGTCATCGAAGGCTACGCCGGCAAGCCGTCGGTTCTCAAAAGCTCCCGGGCCTGGCAGACGTGCCTCGTAAACCAGCGTATTATTCATAATCCGCTCCTTTTCAAGGCCATCGACAACGCCTACCACGCCATGCTGCCGAAGTCGGGCTATCCCTTTGCGGTCCTGCACCTGCACGTCGATCCGGCGAGTATTGACGTCAACGTGCATCCGTCTAAAACGGAAATCAAGTTTGCCGATGAGCAGGAAATTTACCGCGCCGTCTACCACAGCATCGTCACAGCCCTTTTGGAACAGGAAAAGCCTGAGCAGATCGCCGCGCCGGTTACGCATTACCAGGCGCCGAAGGCCGTCGTCAACGAAACGCCTGTGGCGCCGGCTGCCGCTGAGCAGCACGCGCCTTTGCCAGGTGTAACAGATACAGTAAGGCCGGCTGGGCAGGCCGTTATTCGGGAAACGGCAGGGACAGGCTGGCCGGATACGCCGGCAGCTTCCCCAGCAGCAACGGTGGAACGTCCAGCTGCAGTGGAACCCATCTTGACCAGCGAAGCAAAACCTGTCCATCAGGAAACGACACTTTTTCCGGCTTCCCGGGGCAGCGCGTCCCAGCGTCCGGCCGTACCGCCCTTACCGGATTTACACCGGCCACCGGCAGCCGAAGAGAAGGAACGCTTCAGCCAGGCTTTGTACCAAAACGGAGCTGCTGCCCAGACACCGATCGGTACGGAACCCAAGGCAGAGGGAGAAACAGAGCAGCCTTTGCCGCAGATCGTCTTTGACGGCGATGCCGACGTCTTCATTCCCTTAGGGGAAGTAGCCGATTGCTTCATCGTTGCCAAGAAGGGGCAGGATCTCTATCTCATCGACCAGCATGCAGCACACGAACGGATTCGTTACGATACGTTTTGCCGCCGCACAGAGGATATGCCGAGCCAGCAGCTCCTGACGCCGGAATTCGTCGACGTCGACGAAGACGATATGACCTTCCTGCAGGAACGGGAAGAGGTCTTTCAGGATTTAGGCTATGGCTATTCCGTAGCCGGCCCGAAAACGCTGCGCGTCGATGAAGTGCCGTGCGATTTAGAGACTAGTGATATTGCCGATTCCCTCCAGGATATTTGCCGTCTCCTGCGGGAAAATAACGTAGCCGATAAGGCTACACTGCGCCATCGTTCCCTGGCCTACTTATCGTGCCACGGTGCCGTCAAAGCCGGTGATACCCTCAATATCCGGCAGATGAAGCAGCTATTAGATGACCTGTTCCATACGGAAACGCCTTACGTGTGCCCCCATGGCCGGCCGATTATCGTGCGCTTTACACCAGCTGATTTGGCACGGCTCTTCAAGCGGACGTGAGGCAGCCTATGCTCTACGTTACGCCTTCATTAAAAGCGAAAGGACCCTTGCAGGCAGAAGCTGCGGCCTGGGCCGCATCCCTGGGCGCTACCTTCGTGACGCGGCAAAAACGGACGGTGCCCGAGCTCTGGCAGGCCTACGGCGAAGATAACCTCCTCGTCTATACGACGCAGGGACCGGTCATCGAACGGCCGGAAGGACGCCATTTCTTCAGCCTCAATATGGCCGAGCTGCGCATTCAAAACCTGCGCCGTGGCGAACCGGACCACCTCCTCGAGGCCTTTGGTGCGACCGGGCCGGTACGGCTCCTGGACTGCACGTGCGGCTTTGGCGCCGACTCGATCGTAGCCTCCTTCGGCCTGCCTGCGGGCTCAACGGTAGAGGCCTTAGAGGCGATTCCCCAGATGGCCGCCGTGACGGGCTGGGGCTTTAGACACTTCGTCCACGAAAAAGACGACGTTACGGCAGCGCTGCGGCGTATTTCCCTGACGTGCGGCACCTATGGCGATTACCTGGCTCAGGCCGGACGGGATTACGACATTATTTATTTCGATCCCATGTTTCAAAAGCCCGTGGCCGGCAGCTGCCAGTTTACGCCTGTACGGGACCTTCTCGATCACGACGCGCTTACGGCGGAAACGATCCGCCTGGCCCTGATGCGGGCCGCGAAGGTCGTCGTCAAGGGCCGCTTCCTAAAGAAACTGGTAGCAGCCTTTCCCCAGGCTGCACTGCACGGCGGCCGCTACAGCCGCGTACGTTACGCCGTTATAGAAAGGTAAGATAAGCTATGGAACAGATTATTGCCATCGTCGGGCCTACGGCTGTAGGTAAAACGGCCTTGAGCTTTCACTTGGCAGACCACTATGGGACGGAACTCATTTCCGGTGACGCCTATCAGATTTACCGCCATATGGATATCGGTACGGCAAAACCGACGGCGGCAGAGCTTTTGCGTTTCCGGCACCACCTCATCGATATTGCCGAGCCCGGTGAAGCCTATTCGGCGGCCCGTTTTTGCGCTATGGCCGGCGACGTCGCCCACGCCTTGCAGCGCCAAGGCAAGGTGCCTGTTCTCGTCGGCGGTACGGGCCTTTACGTCCAGTCCTTTCTCGAAGGCTTTACCTTCGACGGCAGCGCTGTTGATGAGGCAGCCCGCACGGCAGCGCGGGAGCGCATTGCCGCTATGGGCGAGGCAGAGCTTATTGCCTATATCCGTCAGCAGACGGAGTGGGAAGCGCCGGACTGGCACGAGCTGGTCTCGAACGAACACCGCCTCGTGCGCCTCATGGTGGCTATTGAAAAGGGCGAAGGCCGTACCTTTGTCCGGTCTGGTAAGGACCGCACCCTGGCCTGGCCGGCGTACGTCATCGGTCTCAGCCTGCCGCGGCCCGTTCTCTATGAACGCATTGAAACGCGCATTGACGTCATGCTTGAAGAGGGCTGGGTAGAAGAGGTAGAATGCCTTCTCGCCGCCGGTGTCGATCCGGCCTGCCAGGCCATGAAGGCCATTGGCTACGCCGAGCTTACGGCGTATGTACACGGCGAGCTGACCTTAGACGAAGCAGCGGCTACGATCAAGACGCGGACCCGGCATTTTGCCAAGCGGCAGCTGACGTGGTTTAAGCGCATGCCCTACATTCACTGGTTTGCCAAAGAGGAATACGACAGCGAAGACGCCCTGGCCCGGGCCGTTCTCACCGAAACAGACGCCTGGCTGGCCCGGACAGAAAGACCATAAAACGACGTGCCAATTGGCACTTTTCTATATAAAATAATGACTGCGTGGGCAGGAAACCCACAGGAAAGGAATAGAAACTCATGGATTCAGTTGCTTTGGAAAGAATCCGCCAAGAAGCACTGCTTGCTTGTACGGAACAATTTGCTCATATCGATACGATCAGCTTGCACAATACACAGAAGGTGCTCGCCGCCTATCGCGACGCCCAGCTTTCGTCGTACCAGTTTGCCGGTACGTCAGGCTACGGCTACAGCGATTTGGGCCGGGAAAAACTCGACGAAGTGTACGCCCGCGTATTCCGCGCCGAAAAGGCCCTCGTACGGCCTCATTTCGTGTCCGGTACGCATACGCTGGCGACGGTGCTCTGCGCCCTCTTAGACCGGGATGACCTGCTCATTTCACTCATTGGCGCACCGTACGATACGATGCAAGGCGTCATTGGCTATGCCCGGGAAACGCCGCGTTCCCTCAAGGAAAAGGGCGTCCGTTATGAAGAAGTGGCCCTCAAGGCTAACGCCTACGATCTGGACGGCATCCGCACGGCGTGCCAGGAAAAGCAGCCGAAAATGGTTCTGATCCAGCGCTCCCGTGGCTACAGCTCCCGTGCGTCCCTCACGATTGACGATATCCGCCAGATTACGGCGACTGTAAAGAGCGTGAGCCCCCAGACTATTTGCTTCGTCGACAATTGCTACGGCGAATTTGCTGCCGAAGAAGAACCGCTTGAAGCCGGTGCCGATATCATTGCCGGTTCCCTCATCAAAAATCCGGGCGGCGGCATTGCCCCGACAGGCGGTTACATTGCCGGCAAGGCTGATCTGGTCGACGCAGCGGCTGATTACCTGACGGCACCGGGCCTCGGCGGCGAACTCGGTTCCTATGCCTATGGCTACCGCCTCTTTTTCCAGGGCCTCTTCATGGCACCGCACGTGACGGCGCAGGCCATTAAAGGCGCTGTCTTTGCTGCAGCCGTCTTCGACCGCCTGGGCTTTAAGGTATCGCCATCGTACGAAACGCCCCGTTCCGATCTGATCCAGACGATTTTCCTGGAAAACGAAAAGAACATGTGCCTCTTTGCCCAGGGAATTCAAACCTTTTCGCCTGTAGACGCTCACGTCACGCCGATTCCGGACGACATGCCGGGCTATGCCGATAAGATCATCATGGCGGCCGGCGATTTCGTCCAAGGCTCGTCTATCGAATTGTCTGCCGACGGCCCGATCCGCCCGCCGTACGTCATGTACCTCCAAGGGGGCATCGTCTTTGAACATAATGTCCTGGCCGTCATGAGCGCTGCCCAGTATATTATGGAAAATAGCGAAGGAGAAGGCCATGATTAAAGAAGTACTCGTCGTCGAAGGCCGCAGTGACGTAGCCCGCATCCGGGCCAGCCATATCGAAGCCGATATGATCACGACAGATGGCTTTAATTTGCGGCCGGACACGCTGAAGCAGATTGCCATTGCCTACGAAAAACGGGGCATCATCATCCTCACGGACCCGGACAGCGCCGGCGAACGGATCCGCAAATTCCTGACCGAACGGTTCCCCAAGGCCCGGCAGGCCTTTATTCCCCGTAAGGATGCCATTGCCAATAACGACCTGGGCGTAGAACAGGCGTCGCCTGAAGCAATCCGCCTGGCCCTGGAAAAAACGCGCTGTGCCGTCTTTGAACCGGCAGAAACCTTTACGGCCAGTGATTTGCAGGCAGCCGGCCTGAGCGGGTGTGCCGACGCAGCTGACCGCCGTGCTGCCGTAGGCGCGATTTTAGGTATTGGCTACGGCAATGCCAAACAGTTTTTACGCCGCCTTAACCATTACGGCATTAGCCGGGAAGAATGGGACCAGGCCCTTGAGGAGGTAAACCATGAAGGATGCTAATCTTGCCACACTGGAAGTCGTCAAATACGTAGTCAAGCGCTTTGGCCTGCACATGAACAAGCGCCTGGGCCAAAATTTCCTCATCCGTCCGGACGTGGTTGCCCAGATTGCCGAAACGGCAGACCTGAAGCCTGGTGATCCGGTCCTGGAAATCGGCCCCGGCATCGGCACGCTGACCCAGGCCTTGGCTGAAACGGGTGCCGCCGTGACGGCTGTGGAAATCGACAGCCACCTCTTGCCGGTTCTCGATAAGACCCTCGAACATTATGACAACGTACGCATTATTCACGGCGATATCTTGAAGACGGATATTGCCGAACTCATGGGCCATAAACCCTTTAAGGTCTGCGCCAATTTGCCCTATTACATTACGACGCCGATTATCATGACGCTGCTCGAAGAACGGCTGCCTATGGAACGGCTCGTCGTCATGGTGCAAAAGGAAGTGGCCGAACGCATGACGGCAAGTCCGGGCAGCCGCATTTATGGCGCCCTGTCCGTAGCCGTCCAGTATTACACGCAGCCGGAAATCATCTTTGAAATTCCGCCCAAGGCCTTTATGCCGGCACCGGAAGTCACGTCGGCCGTGGTTTGCCTGGATGTGCGCAAGGAACCGCCCGTTTCCGTCATGGAAGAAAAACGCTTTTTCCAGGTCGTCAAGGCGGCCTTTTCCCAGCGCCGCAAGACCTTTGCCAATACCCTCAAGGCTGCCGGCGTCAGCAAGGATGGCGTCGCCGCTATTTTAGCTGATTGCGGCATTGAAGGCTCGCGGCGGGGCGAAACGTTCTCCTTAGACGAATTCGCTGCCATTGCCGATGCGTGGACGCGCTACAACAAAAAACAGTAAGCCTCATAAGAGAAACAAAGGGCATTCTTTTTCACGTATGGTGACAAAAGTCGGCGTATGGACTAGAAAAAGAGCGCTATTTGCCGTATAATAAAGCATTGAGTAAGAACACGAACAAAAGGAGGTCGTAAATTGTGCGAAGTATGACCGGTTTTGGCGCTGGCACGGCGAGCAATGGTACCTTATCGGTGACTATTGAAATGCGTTCCGTTAATCAGCGCTTTTTAGAATTGAATATCCGTATGCCCCACGCCTATTTGGCGCTCGAAGACGTCATCCGCAAGGGCATCAAGGACGTACTGCTTCGCGGCAAAGTCGATGTCTTTGTCACGGTTCAGGAACTGGAAACCCAGGCTCCGCAAGTGCGTATTGATTATGCGGCTCTCGCTGCCTGTCGTCAGGCAGTGGCCGAAGCGAAGGATAAACTCTTTGATCACGAACCGCCGCGCTTATCGGAAATCATTTCCCTGAATTCCGATTGGTTCATTCAGGAACAGCCTGTCGTCGATATCGACGCCTGTCGTCCCATTTTTGAAGAAAGCCTGCACAAGGCATTAGAAGGTATGACGGCCATGCGCGAAGCCGAAGGGAAGCAGATCAGTATCGATCTCTTGCGCCGTGCGGCTAAGATGTCGGAACTCATCGAATCCATTGCCAGCCGCCGCGATATTATTTTACGGCAGTATGAAGAACGGCTGCGCCGTCGCATTGTTTCTCTATTTGAAAAGGCGTCCAGCGTGCCGGATCAGGACCGTCTCCTCGAAGAAGTGGCTATTTATGCTGATAAAGTCGATTTTACGGAAGAAATCGTCCGTTTCCGCAGCCACGTCGTCCAGCTGAAGGGCTTTTTGGAAGAACACGACGCTGTAGGGCGGAAGCTCGATTTCCTCATTCAGGAAATGAACCGTGAAACGAATACCATCGGTTCCAAGGCGCAGGATTTGGCCGTAACGGAAGCGGTCCTGCAGCTGAAAAATGAAATTGAAAAGATCCGTGAACAGGTACAAAACATAGAGTAGGTGAGCTATATGAATTTCAACCTGCTGAATATCGGTTTTGGCAATATGGTCATGGGTGAAAAGGTCGTAGCGATTATTAGTCCCGAATCGGCGCCCATTAAGCGCCTTATGCAGGAAGCGCGGGAACGGAATACGCTCATCGACGCTACCTTTGGCCGCAAGACCCGGTCTGTCCTCATTATGGACAACAGCCAGGTTATACTCTCGGCCCTGCAGCCGGAAACCATTGCCCATCGTATCGTGCCTGTCGGCGAGGATGCAGTGGCAGACACTGAAGAAATAGAAGTAGAGGAACTGCAGGATGAAGAAGAAAGGAAGTAATAGTATGCAAGATCCCGGATTGCTCATCGTCGTATCGGGCCCGTCAGGTGCCGGTAAAGGAACGGTCTGTGACGCCCTGCGCCAGAGCTTTCCCCAAATAGAGTACTCCATTTCCATGACTACCCGTGCTCCCCGGCCGGGTGAAACGGACGGCGTGAATTATTTCTTTACAGATAATCCCCATTTCGAAGAGCTGCTCGCAGAAGATGCTTTTCTCGAACACGCCAAGGTCTATGACCACTACTACGGTACACCGAAGAAATACGTTTTTGACCAGCTCGAAAAGGGCCACCACGTGATGCTGGAAATCGACATCCAAGGGGCTATGCAGGTACGCCAGCGCTATCCCCAGGCCTTGTTGATTTACATCGTGCCGCCGAGCATGGACGTACTGGCCAACCGTCTGCGCAGCCGTCATACAGATGCGGAAGAAACCATTTGCGGCCGTTTGGCCAAAGCCAGTGACGAACTGGCGTGGATTGAAAAATACGATTACCTCATCGTCAACGACGACCTGCAGGTTGCCATTGACCAGGCCTCGGCTATCTTGACAGCCGAAGCGCTGAAGACGTCGCGTAATGCCCAAAAGATTGCGGCTGTCCGAGATTTATACAAAAAATAGGAGAGATGCCATTATGTTGATTAAACCGACCCTCGAATCGCTCATGAAACACGTAGATAGCAAATATACCCTCGTTACCCTGGCTGCTAAACGGGCACGCCAGCTCGTAGATGGTGACGAACCCCTCGTAGACGTAGAAACGACGAAAGTCGTCTCCATTGCGATGGAAGAAATCGACCAGGGAAAGATTACCTACGAAGCGCCGAAATCGGGCATCAAATAAGGAGGGCTCTGCCATGCTTCTGGAACACAAACGAATTGTCCTCGGCATTACCGGCGGCATTTCGGCCTTTAAGGCAGCCCAGATTGCCAGCCTCCTAGGTCACCGCGGCGCAGAGGTCAAATGCATCATGACGGAAAGCGCGACAAAATTCATTACGCCCCTGACACTGCGCAACATTACGGGCAACCCTGTGGCAGTCCACATGTTTGACGAAGTCCAGGAATTCAACGTAGAGCACATCGCCTTAGCCCGCTGGGCCGACCTCTTTGTCGTCGCGCCGGCTACGGCCAACGTCCTGGGCAAGGTAGCAGGCGGCATTGCCGATGATATGCTGACGACGACGATTATGGCTACGAAGGCACCGGTGCTCTTTGTGCCGGCCATGAACAGCAATATGTACCTCAATCCTATTGTGCAGGAAAATATGGCTAAGTTGAAGAAATTTGGCTACCATATTATGGAACCGGCCAGCGGCCATTTGGCCTGCGGCATTATCGGCGTAGGCCGTCTGCCTGAACCGGAAGCCATCGTCGACCAGATTGAACTGGTGGCCTGCATGGGTACGGCCCTCAAGGGCCGCAAGGTCATCGTCACGGCCGGCGGTACGCGGGAACCGATCGATCCGGTCCGCTTTATTGGCAACCATTCCAGCGGCCGCATGGGCTTTGCCATTGCCAAGGCTGCCGTCCTGGCTGGCGCCGATGTAACATTGATCTGTGGTTCGACAGATAACCTGACGACACCGGCCGGCGTAAGCCGCCGCATTGACGTGAACAGCACGCGGGACATGAAAGAAGCTGTCGATGCCTACTATGATGACTGCGATCTGGTCGTTAAGGCTGCTGCTGTGGCGGACTACCGTTCGGCTGCACCGGCGAAGGATAAGATCAAGAAAAACGACGACGTATTGACGATCAACCTGGAAAAGAACCCGGACATTCTCTATGGCCTGGGCCAGCGCAAGACGCACCAGGTCCTCGTCGGCTTTGCTGCAGAAACGACGAATGTCCTCGCCTATGGCCAGGGCAAGCTGAAAAAGAAGAACCTGGATATGCTCGTTGCCAACGACGTCAGCGTCAAGGGCGCAGGCTTCCAGGGCGATACGAACATTGGCACGCTCCTTTTCCCTGATGGCACGATGGAAGAGCTACAACAAATGACCAAGTTCGAACTGGCTGAAATTATCGTCGACCGGGCTGCCAAGCTCGTTGCCGCTAAATGTGCAGCTCAGAAAGACAAATAGAGGCGTTTACTTTTTTAATGCGAAGTACTTGCATTTTAGTCCTCTTTCGTTTATACTAATACAAGTCAAACAGAATATAGTTCCATCAAGAGACGGCGGAGGGATTGGCCCTGTGATGCCGCAGCAACCTTCATACACGTGAAAGGTGCTAAATCCAACAGTAGCAACTACTGGAAGATGGGTGTGTAAAAGCCCCTCTTTTGAGGGGCTTTTTTTTACGGAACTACATGAACACTGACAGCATATAGAGTACTTAAAGGAGGAACCACCAAATGGCTAAAGACCGCGAATTCTTCACATCTGAATCCGTTACCGAAGGTCATCCCGATAAGATGGCCGACCAGATTTCCGACAGCATTCTCGACGCAATTCTGGCTAAAGACAAAAATGCCCGCGTAGCGTGCGAAACCCTCGTTACGACCGGCATGGTACATGTCGTAGGGGAAATTTCTACGACCTGCTACGTCGATATTCCGCACATCGTCCGCGAAACGATCCGCGACATTGGCTACACCCGCGCAAAGTATGGTTTTGACTGCGATACGTGCGGCATCCTTGTCTCCCTGGACGAACAGTCTTCCGATATTGCCATGGGCGTAGACGAAGCACTGGAAGCCAAAGAAGGGGAAAAGGATAAATTCGATACGATCGGTGCCGGTGACCAGGGCATGATGTTCGGCTATGCTTCGAACGAAACACCGGAATACATGCCGCTTCCTATTTCCTTGGCACACCGCCTGGCACGCCGCCTGGCACAGGTTCGTAAAGACGGCACCTTGCCGTACCTTCGTCCCGATGGCAAAACGCAGGTAACCGTAGAATACGAAGATGGCAAACCGGTCCGCATCGACACGATTGTCATTTCGGCGCAGCACAGCCCGGAAGTAACACGGGAACAGATCGAAAAGGATCTCCTCGAACACGTTATTAAACCGATTCTGCCGGAAGGCCTCTTCGACGAAAAGACGAAGCTCTACATCAACCCGACAGGCCGTTTCGTTATCGGCGGTCCGCAGGGCGACTCGGGCCTGACAGGCCGCAAGATCATCGTCGATACGTACGGTGGCATGGCCCGTCATGGCGGCGGCTGCTTCTCCGGTAAGGACCCCACAAAGGTTGACCGTTCGGCAGCCTATGCAGCCCGTTACGTAGCGAAAAACATCGTCGCTGCCGGCCTGGCTGACAAAGTAGAAATCCAGCTCGCTTATGCCATCGGCGTAGCCCGCCCGGTTTCCATTCACGTAGAAACCTTTGGTACTGGCAAAGTAGAAAACGATGTCATTACCAAATTGATCAACAAACACTTCGACCTGCGTCCGGCCGGCATCATTGAAATGCTCGACCTGCAGCGCCCGATTTATCGCCAGACTGCTGCCTATGGCCACTTCGGCCGTACAGACGTCGATCTGCCTTGGGAAAAGACAGATAAAGCCGACGTCCTCCGTCAGGAAGCAGGCTTATAATAGGGAAGGAATGGCTCTTTTACGGGGCTGTACCAGCTATGACTTGTCATTATAACTGCATTAACAGATTGACAAAAATGCTCTTTTTGGGTATAATTTCAATGTGTGCAGTAAAGCACTCCCTAACATACATTTTGGAGGGAGGGATAGAGAATGGCAGAAATCAAAGTTGGTAAAAATGAATCTTTGGACAGCGCACTGCGCCGCTTCAAGCGTTCTTGCCAAAAAGCAGGTGTTCTTTCCGAAGTTCGGAAGCGCGAACATTACGAAAAACCGAGCGTACGTAGAAAGAAGAAATCTGAAGCAGCACGGAAACGGAAGTATAGAGCATAATCGTCAAACGTAAGAAGGGTGATACAATGTCTCTGAAAGACCAACTGCTTCAAGACATGAAAGAAGCAATGAAGGCCAAAGAAGCCGGTAAGACACAGCTTTCTGTCATCCGTATGGTACGGAGTTCCATCCGTAATACGGAAATCGACGGGAAATGCGTCCTCGACGACGCCGGCGTTGGTGTGGTCATTGCGAAAGAAATGAAACAGCGTAAAGAATCGCTGGCTGAATTTGAAAAAGCCGGCCGTAGCGACCTCATCGAACAGACGCAGGCTGAAATCGCCGTACTGGAAAAGTACATGCCGAAACAGCTTACACCTGAAGAAGTTGCACAGATTGTCCGTAATGCCATTAGCGGCCAGGACGTAGCAAGCCTTAAAATGGGCGATGTAATGAAACTGGTCATGCCACAGGTAAAGGGCAAGGCAGACGGCAAGCTCGTTTCGCAGACCGTCAAGGAAATCTTACAAGGCAAATAGTGTGTTTATCATAAATATGTATTGACAAATCCACTGATTGATTGTAATATTGTACCATGATTTACAAAACAAAATAAGTCATGCACCAAACAAAGTCAAAGAAGACTTCGCACCTCTGTTTCGCAGGGGTGAGAAGTCTTTTTTTTCAATTAAGGAGGAAATCAGGTATGGTAAAAGAAGATTTAGTTTATGTTATTCCTGCAGGTCAGTATGGCAAAGAAGGCGTGTTAGCCCTTCTCGAACAGCATCCGGAAATCAAATTTGTTTCCCTCGTAGGTGTCGACCTGGCTGGGAATGACACAGATGAAAAGATTCCTATCTCGACATTCTTTGAAGATTATGATGACTTCTTCAACGCTACAGCTTTCCAGACCGACGGTTCCTCTGTTGTACTGCCTGGCATTGCGACACTGTCCAATGCCCGCGTAGATATCAAAGCCGATCCGGGCGTAAACTGGATTATTGACTATAACTACGACAACATTGACGAACACACAGGCAAACCGACCGGTACCCTGCGTATTCCGAGCTTCCTGCGCCATGCTACGGGCTATATCGATTCCCGTTCCATCCTGCGCAATACACTGAATTATGTAAACGACGAACTGATCCAGATCGTTAAAAAATATGGCGTCAACGGACTCACTGTCAACACAGACGACATCGAAAAGATCGTCTTCACGACAGCAACAGAACTGGAATTCTGGGTTAAGAGCCCGAGCCAGGACGTAGCAACGCGCCGCCTGTCCGTTTCCCAGAAGCTCCAGGAACAGTACTGGCAGCGTACGCACGGCGTCGTTCGTACGGCTTTGGAACAGTCTGTAGAACGCCTGCGCCAGTACGGTCTCGAACCGGAAATGGGCCATAAAGAAGTTGGCGGTATCAAAGCACAGATCGATGATTCCGGTAACCTCATTTACGTTCTTGAACAGCTGGAAATCGACTGGAAATACACAGGCGATCCCGTTCAGACGGCTGATAACGAAATCCTCGCCCGTGTTATCGTCCGCGAAGTATTCCGTGAAAACGGCCTCGAAGTAACCTTCCAGGCTAAACCGATCCACGGCGTAGCCGGCAGCGGTGAACACACGCACTTCGGCATCGGTGCCATCATGAAAAATGGCAAATTCGTCAACCTCTACAACCCGGACGACATGAAGAAGGATTTCCTCTCGAGCCTCGGCTACGGCGCTATTATGGGTATCCTGAAACATTACGAAGTCATCAACCCGTTTGTTTCTTCTACCAATGATGCCCTGAACCGCTTGAAACCGGGCTTTGAAGCTCCTGTTTGCATCGTAACGGCTCTGGGTGGCGAAACACCGGACGTACAGACTCGTAACCGTTCGGTCCTCATCGGCCTCATCCGCAATACGAAGAAACCAGCTGCTACGCGTTTCGAACTGCGTGCTCCCAATGCCTTCACCAATACGTATATTGCCATTTCCCTGGTCTACATGGCAGCTCTCGACGGTATCCGTTATGCCTTGTCCAGCGGCAAGACACCGGCTGCCCTGTGCGCAGAATTGTCCAAGAAACCGGGCGAAGCTGCAGATTACCTCGAAAAAGACCGGGCATATCGTAGTGAAGTCGACGTATTCGAAGCCTTCACAGCAGAAGAACGGGATGCCATGTTCGGCAAAGCGCCGAAGACCGTTTGGGAAAACTTCAAGGCTCTCGATGAATACCCGGAAAAAGTGGCAGAATTGGCTTGCGGCGCCTTCGAAAAACGTTTCGTAGACTCCTTCAAGGCTGGCGCACTGAAACGTTGGGCTCTGGAATTGCAGTACCGCATCATTCCGGAAAACCTGCATACGGTCATCGAATGCAAACCGCTCCATACAGAAGCTGACACGAATCCCCTCGAAGTCGAACGCTGGACTGTTATCAATTCCTTGCGTACAGAATTGGGCCGTGACACAGAAAAGAGCCTGTCCATCTTCACGAAGATCAAAAAAGCCCTGGCTACTGAAGATTACGACACGGCATCGGATCTCATGATCGTTATGAACGAAAAGATGGATGTCCTGAACGACCTTTATTATGAATACAGCCACAATGCATTCTAATAACTAGAACGCATCATACAGCGAGACGATATACCGTTTCGAAAAGCATAAAAAGATTTCTGATCCTTTTGGGTCGGAAATCTTTTTTGCGTTATAGAGAAATTAGTTAATAGAATTAATCAAATATGCTGTTTGTGACGTCATAACTTTATATTACTTAAATTCATCGTTAAAATGAGGTAAAACGTTGAACGTCCTTCTAGATTTGACGCTCATTCATTTCAGTGATAGCATAGTTCCATGAGACCATTGCGGACTAGAAAAATCTATCATTGCCAGTGCTTTTATTTTTTTGCGCAAAACACCGTATTCTTTTGTTTTGCCAGGCTCATACAGTAGGAAACTGTTCCTTTTCGTTCGTGTATGGCAGGAACTCAGCTATGGAGGTGATGTAATTCGGGGGAAGACGCCGCCAGGCGCAGCCGTCGTGTCTTTTTTGCGTGCCGGGAACGCGCAGGAAAGGGACAAAGGGGTAGGGCTGGGCCAGAGAAAGTATTGAATTTCTTATGTAACGTATAGAAGTTGCTACTTTTTTATAGGAGGCGTTTGTACAATGGATCCAAGAATTCATACTCTTGCAAAAAACTTAATTACCTATTCGGTTCATCTGCAAAAAGGAGAAAAGCTGCTCATCGAAGTCTTTGATGAAGGACTGCCTTTGGCGAAAGCTCTCGTAGAAGAAGCGTATAAAGCCGGTGGCCTGCCTTTCATCAGCTTTAAAAATATGCAGCTTGAACGGGCGCTCTATCAGGGCGCTACGCAGGAATCGTTTGACTATATGGCCAAGTGGGAAGCTGCCCGCATGAGCGATGTAGACGCGTATATTGCCGTCCGCGCCTATAGCAATACGGCTGAACTGGCGGACGTACCGGACGACAAGATGAGCCTCTATCAGACATACTTTAACAACCCTGTACACATGAAGATCCGTCTGCCCAAGACGAAATGGTGTGTACTGCGCTATCCGAACCAGGCTATGGCCCAGCTGGCCAACATGAGCCTCGAAGCCTTTGAAGATTTCTACTTTAACGTGTGCAACCTTGATTACGGCAAGATGGAAGCAGCTATGAAACCGCTCGTCGACCTCATGAACCGTACAGATAAGGTACATATCGTAGGGCCCGGTACGGACCTCACGTTCTCCATCAAAGGCATCCCGGCTGTGACGTGCTCAGGCCGCATGAACATTCCCGATGGGGAAGTGTACACCGCGCCGGTGAAGGATTCCGTCAACGGCTATTTGACGTACAACACGCCGAGCCTCCAGAACGGTACGACCTTTGAAAACATTCACTTTGAATTTAAAGACGGCAAGATCATCAAAGCCGAAGCGAACGACACGACAAAGCTCAACGCCATCCTCGATACGGATGAAGGGGCCCGCTATATTGGCGAATTTTCCTTTGGTATGAACCCGTACGTAACCTTCCCCATGAAGGATACGCTCTTCGACGAAAAGATCAAAGGAAGCTTCCACTTTACAGCCGGCAACGCCTATGACGATGCCTTCAACGGCAACCGTTCCGCTATCCATTGGGACCTCATTTGCCGTCAAGGCGCCGATTGTGGCGGCGGTGAAATCTGGCTCGATGACGTACTCGTCCGCAAAGACGGTATTTTCGTCCTGCCTGAACTTCAGGGCCTGAATCCGGAAAACTTGAAATAAGCGGACTGCAGGCCGTTCCTCATGCCGGGCGTCCTGCTGAAATATAGCTACAGGAGGTTGTTTGCATGTCAGAGCACGAAACGCGACCGGCGGAAGAGTACAATCCGCCCATGTCGCCTTATAAAGAGTATCAGGAAATCAACGCCTACGTCGTAGGCTGGGGTATGTTTTTTGCCGCCCTCTTCGCCTTGGCCGTCGGCTACCTGAGCTTGAAAATCGGTCAGACCGTCGACGCCTTTGCGCCTGTATCGGTCTTGGCAATGGGCATGGCTGTTCTTTTCAAGCGCAAAAACGCTTTTCCTGAAACGGTTCATATCCAGGCCATTGCCAGTGCCGGTACGAACATTCTGGGCGGTACGATGTTTATTCTGCCGGCCCTCTTCATCTTGCATATTTACGGCGTTTCCTACTGGGAAATGGTCACGCCGATCGTCTTAGGTGGTATCCTCGGCGTCTTCCTGGCGACTATGTTCCGCCGCTATTTCGTCGAAGAAATGGACAAGGCCTATCCCTTCCCATCCGGCCGGGCTGCGGCGCAGGTGTTGGCCTGCAATGAAGGCGGTGCTGCCAAGCTCATGGTTCTCAGCGGTTTCATCGCCATGTGCTACGATTTCGTACTCAACTCCCTGGGCTGGTGGAAAGAAGTCATTACGACGACGACCTTCCAGTGGGGCACAGCCCTGGCCGACAAGCATAAGCTCGTCTTCAGCCTGGATAACGACGCGGCGCTCTTGGGGATCGGTTACTTCACGGGTCTGCGCTACGCCTGCATTATTGCTGCTGGTTCCTTCTTTGCCTGGGTCGTCTGCATTCCCGTCGTCTATTACCTCGGCGGTGACCACCTGATGGTTATCAAAGGGCAGCAGGTCCTCCTGGCCAACGCACCTGTAACGGCCGTCTTCAACCAGTACGTGCGCCATATCGGTATTGGCATGCTGGCTATGGCCGGCGTCATCGGCCTTCTTTCTATGAGCAAGGTCGTCGGCGGCGTCGTCAAAAAAGCGGCAACGGACATGTTCTCGTCCCGTGCTGCCGGCCAGGAAACGCTTTTGCGGACGCAGCAGGATATTCCCATGAACTACCTCGTCATCGGTACGTTCCTCATGGTCGTCCTCTTTACGGTTTTCTTCCACCTTACGTGCTCGGAAAACCTGACCCAGACCCTTCTGGCCTTTGTCATCGTCCTCATTTTCGCCTTCATGCTTTCTGTTGTCGGCATCAGCTCCATTGCCTTTACAGGGAATGAACCGGTTTCCGGCATGACCATTTTCATGATCATCGTCTCGGCCGTCATCATGGCCAGCGTCGGCATGAGCGGCGACAGCGGCATCGTCGCCATCCTCATGATGGCTGCTTTCCTGTGCTCAACTCTGTCTGTTGCCGGTAACTTTATGTCGGAACAGAAGGTTGCCTACCTGACCGGTGCGACACCGCGGAAAATGCAGCAATGGCAGCTCGTATCCATCGTCCTGGCGTCCTTTGTGTCTGTCGGCGTCATTATCCTGCTCAACAACGCCTATGGCTTTACCGGCGAAGGTGCCCTCCAGGCACCGCAGGCCAACGCCATGGCGGCGATCGTACAGCCCATGATGGGTGGCGGCGAAGCACCGTGGCCGCTTTACATGGCCGGGGCCTTCTTTGCGGTCATCCTCTGGATGATCAAGATTCCGCCTTTGGCCTTTGCCCTCGGCGCCTACCTGCCTATGGGGATTAATACGCCGGTTCTCGTCGGTGGTATCGTTTCCTATCTCGTATCGCACAGCAGCAAGGACGACGCCATTAACGAGCTGCGCCTCAGCGAAGGCAGCACCGTTGCGTCGGGCTTCGTCGCCGGCGGCGCTATTGGCAGTCTCATCAGTGCCGTCCTGCACATTGCCGGTATCGACTGGTTTATGAAAGCCTGGGAAGCCACACCGGCTGCTACGTATTTGGGCATCGTCGCCTATCTCGTACTCTGTGCCTTCATCTACAAGATGGCTGTCAGAATTAAAGAAAGAAAAGCAGAGAATAAAGCTGAATAAGTCAAGCTCTGCACTACGTCACGTCCTCCGCGCAGGCCTTCGCTTGCAGGAGGACGTGTTTTTTGTCTTGCCGGTCCCGGCGAAAAGCCTATAGCAGTATTCGAATTCCTTATATTAGGTTTGACGCACTATGTGCCCTGTGGTATAGTTTTAAATGTAAATGTATATAGTAAATCAGGTGTCGTAAGACTCAATAGAAAAGCCGGTATAAGCCGGCGCGGTCCCGCCGCTGTAAGGACGAGTGATACTGCAGGAAACGTCACTGTGTAGCCGTAGCTACATGGGAAGGCGCAGTAGAGCCATGAAGCCAAGCCAGAAGAACTGCCTGATTGTGATCACCGGTATGACCTGCGAGCGATGGGGAGGAGATTTTTTGTGGTAGCCTGTAAAGGAAACCTGACAAACCGCGCGGAGATTCCAGCGCGGCTTTTTTGTTGCCCAGGCGCCGGTAGAAAAGGAGAGATTGCGATGCACAAGAAACAACATGTAGTAGCTGCCTTAGCTCTGGCCTGCCTGGCTGTGGCTCCATTCTGGCTGGACAACAGCGTCCACGCTGCGTACACCTTAAGTCCAGAGGTAAAGGACGTGACGCCGGCCCTCAAGGAGGCTACGTCCTTAGGTGTCCTGACCTACAATAACCCGGACTTGCAAAGCCTGGAAAATAAGGATGCTATCCTGGTTATGAGCTTTGGTACGACCTATACCAAGAGCCGTCAGGCTACGATTGATGAAACGGTTAAAGCCATTCAGGCAGCCCATCCGCAGACGAAGGTCGTCGTCGCCTTTACGTCGCATATTATCGTCGACCGCATCAAAGCCCATGAAGGCCTTACCATTCCGACGCCGGAAAAAGCCCTGGAACAGCTCAAGGCCGAAGGCTATACGCGCGTGGCTATTGCGTCGCTGGATGTCATTCCCGGCGTGGAATATGACTACGACAAGGCTATCTTTAATAGCTATAAGCACGATTTCAAAAAGATGACCCTGGCGACGCCGCTCTTATACTGGATGGGCCAGGAAGACCAGCGTGACGACCTAAGTGAATTCGTGACGGCCTTTGCCAGCCAATTTCCTAAGCTCGGCAAACACGACGCTATTTTGGTCATGGCCCACGGTACGCCCCATCCGGCCAATGCCTATTATTCCGTCCTCCAGGACCGCTTGAAAACGGCTGGCTACGGCCAGGTCTATGTCTATTCCGTCGAAGGCTGGCCGCACCTTGATACGGTGATTCCGCAGCTGAAGAAAGCCGGTATCAAGCACGTCATCCTCATGCCGATGATGATGGTCGCCGGTGACCATGCCAACAATGACATGGCTGGTGCTGACGCCGCTTCCCATAAGAGCATTCTCGAACAGCATGGTTTTACCGTTTCGCCGTATATCCACGGCCTCGGTGAAAACACGGCTGTACGGCAGCTCTTTGTCGAACGGGCGAATGAAGCGGTAGCAGCGCTGGAAAGCACGAAATAGGAGATAACAGAAGAGTATGGGGCAGGCTGACAGAATGCAGTCTGCCTCGTCTTGTGTCACGTTAGCATTCACTATAAGGGAGTCATATTGTGGAAGGTATTTATCAGGGAATTCTCATGTTTCAACAGGGCGGCATCGTCATGTACGTCTTGCTTCTTTGTTCGCTTGTAGTCGTCTATTTTGCCGTCGAACGGGGCCTCTATTTCCGCCGTATGGATGCGGGCAGCGACTTTGCCGAGCGCTGCAGCCACGTCCTGCGCCAGGGGGATGCCAGTCAGGCTGCAGCCTGTATTGCCCAGGGCCACGGTGCCTTGGCGGCAATCTTACAGACTGTCCTCAGCGGCAAGGCCGGTGCGAAGCCGGCAGCCTATATGGAAATGGAGTCCGGCATTGCCATTGCCCGTTTCCGGCAGCACTTATATTTTCTCAGCGTCATCGTCACTATGGCGCCCCTCTTGGGCCTCTTGGGCACTATCAGCGGCATGATCCGTTCCTTTAGTATCTTCAATATTGAATCCGGCCAGGCTGTGGCCATTACCGGCGGTGTTGGGGAAGCCCTCATTGCCACGGCCTTTGGCCTTTGTGTGGCCGTCCTGGCCCTGGCCGTCCATGCGTATTTTACACAGCGCCTGGAACGGATCATTACGGATATGGAAACGTGCTTTAGCGCCTGGGAAGTGGGGCGGAAATCATGAGATTACGGGATCGCCGCTCCTTTAGGGAACCGGCCGTCATGATCATCCCCATGATCGATATCATGTTTTTTCTCCTCGTCTTCTTTATGATCAGCACGCTCTACATGGTGCATGTAAAGACCATGCCCGTCCAGCTGCCCCAGGCCGTCCACGCCGAGCAGCAGGCCCGTGTATCGAGTGTCATTACCCTGCAAAAGGATGGCAGCCTCTGGCTCGACGACCGGGCTATGAAAGAAGCAGACCTGCTGGCAGCGGTACAGGCTGAAAAAGAGGCGAACCCGAATTTCGTCGTCGTCATCCGGGCCGACCAAAGCCTGGATTATGGCCAGGTCATGGTCCTCATGGATCACTTAAAGAACGCCGGCATCACGCGCTTTGGTCTGGCTGCCGGCGGGGAGCAGGGACAATGACGGCCCGCAAGGACAAACGGCTGGCCCTGACGGCAACGGTCGCTGTCCACGCAACGATATTTGTGGTCCTCAGTGCCTGTGGTCTTTTTACGTATGTCCACACGCCTCATAAACCGTCGTATACAGAGGTCATGGTCTACGATGAAAACTCCCTTTCTACGTCGCCCCAGGGCGGTGGCAGCCCGGCTATTGCTATCCCAGCCGGTGCGCCGGCTATTACAGAAACGTACACGGATAAGGCGGCTCAGGCTGATGCGCAAAGGGAGCAGGCAAAGACCGTTCAGGCTGCCGGCGCCGGCGCGGCTTCCGATAGCAGCAGTGCAGCAGGCAGTACTGCCTCAGCCGGCCAGGGAAACGGCAGCGGTACGGGTGGCGACAGTGGTAACGGCGACGGGGCAGGCTCAGGCGCCAGGGCGCCCAGACCGGCACAAAAAGCCCGTCTCCTTGCGTCAGGAGATTTTAACGTCCCCGCAGCAGCCCGACAGGGCATTCACGGCCACGTCAGTCTTTCTATCGTAATCAGCGCCGACGGTTCCGTTACGTCGGCAGCTATTATCAGCAATTCCAGCGGCCGCAGCGATGTTGCCCAGGCTGCGCAGGAGTATGCCTATACCTTGCAATATGCGCCGGCGACGGATGAAGCCGGTGATGCCGTCGCCTCACGGCGGCAAATTAATTTGCAGTTCTAATCTACAATAAAAGGGGATATACTATATATTATGGTGTCACAACGATCTATCCGCACACTTTCTATTTTGCTCGCCTTGGCAGGCACCTTGCCCGTGTCAGCCGATACGACGCGCGTCGTCAGCGATGCCGACAGCGATACGTTTTACGTTACAGTCCGGCAGGCGGCGCCTGTAAAAGAGGCAGCACCGCCTAAGGCCGCAGCTGTTACGCCGGCACCTGTTGTCCGTCCGGAAACCCAGGTAATTACGGCACAGGAAATAGCCACACAGCATGCGACGAATGTGACCGACGCCTTGCGCCGCGTGAACGGCGTCAGTATTAACGAAATGGTACCGGGCACATCGGCGTACGTCAAGCTCAACGGCGACGACCGGGTCCTGGTCCTCGTCGATGGCCAATCCCTGGCCAACGCCCAGGGCTCGGCCTACGGCCGGGGCTCTGTCGATCTCACGTCACTGCCGGGTGTAGGGGCTATTGAACGGATTGAAGTAACCCGCGGCAGTGGCTCTGTGGCCTATGGCAGCGGTGCCGTCGGCGGCGTCATCAATATCATTACCAAAAAGGGGAGTACGACACCGCAGACGACGCTCGACGTCAACACCGGTTCGTGGGGGACCCACGGCTACAGCCTCAGTAACAGCGGCCAAAGCGGCAAGACAAGCTGGTTCGTCACGGGTAATATAGACAAGCGGTCCTATTATAAATTTTCCCAGGCCTATGACAGCGACGAAAGCCGCGGCGATTATAATAACAAGTCCTTGTCCCTGCGGCTGGACCAGAAGCTGAACGAGGCTAACTCCCTGACGCTCCAGGTTTTTCACAAGACCAGCGACGGCCACAGTTCGACCTTCGATAAAAAGGACGACCGCTTCCAGCTTTTGCGCAACAAGGTTGTGGACCGCCTCTACAACGACTACAGCCTGACCTGGCATTTCCGGGAAGATACGGCGACACCAGGCTATATCCGTTATTTCAATAACTATTCCCGCACGTGGTGGACGAATCATTACTTTACGCGTACGCAGGGCGTGGAAGGGCAGAATACGTGGCAAATAGGCGCGCACCGCCTCACGGCCGGCGCGGCCTGGACGGAAGATGCCGGCACCAATAAAGAAGCCAATTATTTCGACGAAAAACGCCATAATCTGGCAGGCTACGTAGAAGACGTGTGGACGCTTGGCAAGTGGACCCTTACGCCGGGCCTGCGCGTCGATGACAACAGTACGTACGGTACGCATTACACGCCGCGCCTGGCCGTCGATTATCAGGCCAATGACAAGGTCAAGGTCTATGCCTCTATGGCCCGCGTCTTCGCGCCGCCCCGCCTCAACGACCAATTCTATTTCACGGGCTCTACGGCAGGCAATCGTGACCTGGAACCAGAAACGGGCTATACCCAGAACCTGGGCATCCAGTACGCCCTGACGCCTAAGACGGTCTTTGACCTCCATGTCTTCCGCAGCCATTTGCACGACGTCATCCGCTGGAACCGGGCCGTTACGCCGCACGAAGCGGAAAACCTCGATGAAGAAAAGAAACGGGGCCTGGAGCTGTCCCTGACGCGGACGATCAACGAACACTGGCGCTGGAACGCCGGCTATTCGTACACCCATATCGACGTGGATACAGGCGACGGCCTGGCCTTTGATGCTACGTACAACCGGCCGAATGGCTATTTCTCGTCTCTCGACTACACCGGTGGCCGCTGGCATGGCAACGTCTCCCTTACGGCCGGGACAGGACGGAATGACACGTATTACCTCGGCAGCTCTTACGTCGTCTGGGACGGCACTGTAAGCTATGAGCTCACTAAAGATTGCACCCTCTACGTCAAGGCGACGAACTTCACGAACGACGCCTATGACCTGTACCACGAATATCCGGCAGCAGGACGGGCCTGGCTCGTAGGGGCAACGTATACGTTCTAAAGGAAGGATGGAATAGGATGGGACGAAAACTACTTTGCATGGTCCTGACGGTACTGCTCGTTTGTCTTTGTGCCGGCTGTGGCCCTCAGGATAAAACGGCAGCATCAGGACGGCAGGTAACCGATGCGTTGGGCCGGACTGTAACCGTTCCGGCAGCGCCTCAGCGCGTCGTCGCCTTGTCAACGTCTCTCGTAGATCTGACGGCAGCCGTGCAGGGCGATCTCATGGGCCGCTCGTCTGTCCGCGCCGCTGACGCGTCTGTCCCCAAGGGCTATGAGGACGTACCGGAAATGGGGCCTGTCTATAGCGTCAATATGGAAAAGGTCCTGGCAGTCCAGCCGGATCTGGTCCTCGTCAGCGCGACACAGCAGAGCAAGCTCGTGCCCGTGCTGGAACAAAACGGCATTGCTGTCTTGGCCTTGAAGACGAAGACCTACGACGAAGTACGCCATACGCTGGACCTTTTGGGGACGGTATACGGCCATCAGGCAGAGGCCCGTGACGCCCTGCAATCGATGGAGCAGCGGCTGACGCAAATCAAAGGGGCCTTGCCGGCAGAAAAGCCGCGCATTGCGATTCTGCACGCTACGGCTAAGAGCGTCACCCTGGAGCTGCCCCACAGCATTGCCGGCAGTACGGCAGACATCCTGGGCTTGCCTAATATTGCCGCTGAAGTAACGGAACAGACCGGCGCGGATATGGAAACAGTGCCGCTGAGCCTCGAATTCCTTACGGCCCAAAATCCGGACATTCTCTTCGTCACGTCCATGGGTAAGGCCGACCAGATTGAAGCCCGTTTGCAGGAAGACCTGGCGGCCAACCCGGCCTGGTCCAGCCTAAAGGCCGTGCAAACGGGACGGGTCTATATCCTGCCGGAAAACCTTTTCCTCCTCAGTCCGGGCGTCCATTATCCTGACGCAGCGGCGTACATGGCGGAAAAGGCTTTCCCCGGGCTTAGCCTATGAGGAGCCGTAAAGGCCGCCGCCTGGGCCTCCTCGTCGTCTTTGCCGTGCTGACTGTCGTGAGCCTCATCGTATCCCTCACAGAAGGAGCGACGTATATCAGTGCCCACGATGTCGTCATGCGTCTCATAGAGCCCGGAACGGATGTGACGAGCCAGATTATTTGGAACCTGCGCCTGCCCCGGGCCCTGACCTGTGCCCTGACGGGACTGAACCTGGCCTTGTCCGGGGCTATCCTGCAGGCGGTCATGCGCAATCCCTTGGCCGATCCGCACATTATCGGCATTTCCTCCGGCGCCGGGCTGGCCGGGATTATTTTGCTTATCGTCCTGCCGGCCTATACGTTTCTCTTGCCGCCGGCAGCCTTTGCCGGTGCCATTGGTGCGGCCGTTCTCATTTATATCTTATCGTGGAAGCACGGCATTCAGCCCTTGCGTATCATCTTGGCTGGCGTTGCCGTCAGTACCTTTTTGGGAGCCATTATTTCGGGTCTCCTCATTTTCTATAGCGACCGCGTCCACGGTGCCCTTCTGTGGCTGGCCGGCGGCTTCAGCGCCTGCAGCTGGCACGACGTGAGCCTTATCGTGCCGTATACGCTGGCCGGCCTGCTTCTTGCCTTAGCCGGTGCCGGCAGCCTCAATATTCTTCTCCTCGGCGATGACACAGCCCGCAGCCTGGGCCTGCCTGTCGAAGTGGCGCGCTGCCTTCTCACGGGGACAGCGGCGCTCCTGGCGGCCAGTGCCGTCAGCGTAGCCGGGCTCTTAGGCTTTGTAGGCCTCATCGTGCCGCATACAGTGCGCTTGCTCGGCGGCAGTGACCATTTCTTTCTTCTGCCAGGTTCGGCACTGCTCGGCATGGCTGTCGTGACCCTGTGTGATACCTTCGGCCGCGTCATCTTTGCTCCCATTGAAATTCCGACGGGGATTATCATGGCCCTCTTGGGCGTGCCCTTTTTCCTTTATCTCTTAAGGAGGGATTTGTCATGAGTGAAGCCATCTTGACGGCATCCCACCTGTGCGTCTCGTTAGGGGGCAAGGAAATTCTTCACGACGTGTCCTTGCGCGTGGCAAAGGGAGATTTCCTGACCCTCATCGGCCCGAACGGCAGCGGTAAAAGTACGCTCTTGCATACCTTGTGCGGCCTGACGAAGCCTGGCCAGGGACGTGTGACCCTGGCGGGCCAGCCACTGGCTGCGTATGGCCGCAAGGAATTAGCCCAAAAGATAGCCCTCGTCACGCAGCAGCATACGCTGCCGGCCGATCTTACGGTATATGATCTCGTGCGCTGTGGCCGTTTTCCCTACCGCCATTTTCCCCGCGGCCTCGGCGCAGAGGACCGGGAAAAAATCGACCAGGCTCTGCTTGCGACGAGCCTTTCCGGATATGCCCAGCGGCAAGTGGCGTCCCTCTCCGGCGGGGAACAGCAGCGGGCCTGGATGGCCACAGCGTTGGCGCAGGAACCGGAAATCATGGTTCTTGACGAACCGACGACGTACCTCGATATCCGTCATCAGTTTATGCTGCTCGAGCTGCTGCAGGAATGGCATGACCGGCGGGGTCTGACCATTGTCATCGTCCTCCACGATCTCAATCAGGCCTACACGTGGGGCCAGACGACGGCAGTCCTCGCCGAGGGGCGCATCGCCGCTGCCGGCAGAACGGCAGAGGTGGTCACGCCAGACCTGATGCAGCGCGTCTTTGGCGTAACCAGTGAAATCGTCACGACATCATCAGGACGGTCTTTTCTCGCCTGTTATCCGCAGACCGCGCCTAAGCGATAGCCAATCGCCGGCGCGGCCCTTTTTGACCGTGCCTGCCCCAGGTGGAGGACGGGAGAAATCCATGGTATAATAGAAAAGTAATACAAATAGTCATTATCAAAGGAAAGAAAATATGGAATCATATGAAGTTGTACAAGGAAAGAAGCTCCGTCAGGGCTATACGACAGGGAGCTGTGCCGCAGCGGCGACCAAGGCGGCAGCGCGCATGCTCTTAGGCCGCGTAGCGGTGCCGGTCGTACAGCTGACGACGCCACGGGGCCTGGTCCTGGACCTGGAACCGGAGGACGTACACGTGACGGCTAACGCGGCAACCTGTGCCATCCGTAAGGATTCAGGCGACGACCCAGATATTACCGATGGCGTGCGCATTTATGCCACAGTGGAAAAGACAGCCTGTGGCTGGGAGCTCGCCGCCGGTCCCGGTGTCGGTACGGTTACCAAAGAAGGGCTGGCGTGTGCTAAAGGCGGCCCGGCCATCAACCCTGTGCCGCAGCGCATGATCCGCGCAGCTGCAGAAAGTGAAGCCGCTGCCGCTGGTTATACAGGGGGACTGAAGGTGACCATTTCCATTCCCGGTGGCGACGTCCTGGCAGCTAAGACCTTCAACCCGCGCCTGGGCATTGAAGGGGGACTTTCGATTCTCGGTACGTCGGGCATCGTCGATCCTATGAGCGAAAAGGCCCTGGTCGACACGATCAAGACGGAAATGAAAGCCCGCCGCGCTAACGGAGACACGCATCTTCTGGCCTTCTTCGGCAACTACGGCGTCGATTTTGGCCGCGACACGCTGCACCTCGATGTAGAACGCCGCGTGACCTGCAGCAACTACGTCGGCGACATGCTGGATTACGCCGTATACTGCGGTTTTACGGACGTTCTCCTCATCGGTCACGCAGGCAAGCTGATCAAGCTCGCCTTAGGTATTATGAACACACATTCGCGCTACGCCGACGGGCGTACGGAATTTATGGCCCTCCAGGCTGTCTTTGCCGGTGCGTCTGTAGAAACGGCCAAACGCATTTATGCGAGCCGCACGACAGATGAAGCCATTGCTATCCTGAAGGAGGCACAGGTCTTAGAGCCTGTTATGCAGGCGGCGACGGAGCGCATTGAATACTATATGGAACAACGGGTCCACGGAGAACTGCGCTGTGGCGCTATTCTCTTTTCCAATACGTATGGCGTATTAGGGGAGACGAGCCACGTGCCAGAGCTCATAAGGGCCCAAAAGGAGCAGAATACATGACAAAAGGAACCCTCTATTGCCTGGGACTTGGTCCGGGCGATCCGGAACTGATTACCTTCAAGGCCTGGCGTTACCTGTGCCAGTGCCCTGTCCTGGCCGTGCCGCAGGACCAGGCCGGCCGTAAGACTGCCGACGGTATTTTGCGGGCAGCTGCCAGCTTGCAGCCCGGTCTCGACCTCGACGCTAAAGAAACGGTGGCCCTCGATTTTCCCATGACCCGCGACGCAGCAGTCCTGGCGGCAGCCCACGAAGAGGCAGCCAAGACACTGGCGGCGATCCTCGACAGCGGCCGCGACGTGGCCCTCATTACGTTGGGCTGCCCGACGATTTACGCGTCGTGCATGTACGTCGAAGAAAAAATCGCCGCCTTAGGTTATGCGACGGAAATCGTCGCCGGTGTAACGAGCTTTTGTGCCGTCGCCGCCAGATTAGGCCAGTCCCTGTGTGAAAAGGACGACGCCTTGCTCATTTTCCCGGCAAGCCGTCCGGATCTGCCGGAGCTGCTCGACGTGGAGGCCAACAAGGTCATCATGAAGGTGCCACGTCAAACGGATGCGTTAAAGAAAACACTGGCAGAAAAGGGCCTTTTGGAAGGTGCGTCTGTCGTGTCGCGCTGCGGCATGGCCGGTGAATGGGCCGGAAAATTGACGGATATGAAGGATAGTGCCTATTTTTCGGTCATTTTGACAGGCAAGTCGAAATAAGAGAGGAGGCGCCGCTCAGACAATATACCTGATGCGGCAGAGCATATGATACATTTTGTAGGCGCCGGCCCTGGCGCAGCGGATCTCATTACAGTCCGCGGTAAGACCTTGCTGGAAACGGCAGATCAGATTATTTACGCCGGTTCTCTCGTGAACCCGGACCTGTTGCAGTACGCGAAAGCGGGGTGCCGTATTCTTGACAGTGCTTCGATGACCCTTGAAGAGGTCATTGCGGCCATGAAAGAATACGAAGCCAAGGGCGCCATGACCGTACGTCTCCATACAGGCGATCCGAGCATTTATGGCGCCATCCGGGAGCAAATGGATGAACTCGACAAGGCAGGCATTGCCTATGCCTGTGTGCCCGGTGTGAGCTCCTTTTGCGCCGCTGCTGCAGCCGTGCAGAAGGAATATACCCTGCCCGGTATCAGCCAGTCGGTCATCATTACCCGTATGGAAGAACGGACCGGTGTGCCGGAGCACCAGAAGATTGCCGACTACGCCGCCCATGGTGCGACGATGGTCATCTTCCTCAGCGCCGGCCTTTTGGAAAAACTGGAAACAGAACTGCAGCGTGGCGGCTATGCTGCCGCTACGCCGGCAGCTATAGTCTATAAAGCTTCGTGGCCTGATGAAAAGGTCTGCTACTGCACGGTAGACACGCTGGCCCGGACGGCAGCAGCCAACGGTATTAGCCGTACGGCCCTCATCTTGGTCGGTCATTTCCTCGACGGCGCTTACGAACGGAGCCGCCTCTATGACCCGGCCTTTACGCACGGCTACCGGCAGGGGAAAGACGCGAAGTAAGGTTTTACGAAAGAAGTTGATGAGTATGAAAGCGGTACTGTTTTCTTTTACCCGTCGCGGGACGACGCTCAGCCTGACTATTGCCGCCTGGCTTACGGTCTTGGGCTGGGACGTACAGCCCTTGACGACGGTGAAATTTGCAACCATCGACCGGCGCCTGCGCGTATTGTCACCGGACTTGCGTACAGCCGCCGGCGCAGCCTTTGAAGAGGCACAGCTCCTGGTTTTCATCGGTGCTGCCGGCATTGCTGTCCGGGCTATTGCGCCGTACGTAAAGAGTAAAGAAACGGACCCGGCAGTCGTGGTCATCGATGAAAAGGGACACTTCGTCATCCCTATCCTCTCCGGGCATATAGGCGGTGCCAACGATATGGCCCGCCGTCTGGCCGATCTCGTCCATGGCCAGGCCGTGCTCACAACGGCGACAGATGTGAACCATCGCTTTGCCGTCGATGAATGGGCTGCCCGGTCGGGCCTGGCTATTTCTTCCATGCGCGAAGCCAAGGCCTTTTCGGCAGGCTTGCTGGAAACGGGACGGGCCGGCGTCTACAGTGATTTCCCCATCGTCGGACCACTGCCGCAGGGATTGGAGGTGCGCGATTCCGGCCCCTTGGGGCTGGCGGTCACGCTGCGTCCTGATTGTTATCCCTTTACGGAAACGGTCGTCCTCAGGCCGCGTATTATCCATATCGGCATTGGCTGCCGCAAGGGCATTTATAAAAAGACTATTGGCCGCGTCGTTCTGCGTGAACTGCGGCGCCTGCAGCTGCCTGTTCACCTCATTGCCCGCGTGGCCTCCATTGACGTAAAGGCCAGCGAAGAAGGGCTTTTGGCTTTTGCCAAGGATTACGGCCTGCCCTTGGTCTTTTATTCGGCCAATGAACTGAACAGCCTGGGCGACCAGGGCTTTGCGTCGTCCGACTTTGTCTTGCGCACAGTAGGTACGGATAACGTCTGCGAACGGGCGGCCTATTTGAGCAGTAACGGTGGTCCCTTCCTGCTTCATAAGACCGTGGCTGATGGCGTGACGCTGGCCATTGCCCGCGAAGATTTCAGCGTCCAATTTACGAAAACGGAGTAACTTTTATGGCACAAAAAATATATGTCGTCGGCATTGGTCCCGGCGCAGCAGAAGATATGACAGGCCGCGCAGCAGCGGCCCTTTCGGCGAGTGACGTCATTGCCGGCTACCAGACCTACATCGACCTGGTGCGGCCGGCATATCCCGATAAGGAATATATCAGTAACGGCATGACCAAAGAAGTAGACCGCTGCCGTTTGGCCCTGGAAACGGCTAAAGGCGGCAAGACCGTAGCTCTTATTTCGAGCGGTGACGCCGGCGTCTACGGCATGGCCGGTCTCATGTATCAGGTCGCCGCCGGCAGTGGTGTAGAGATTGAAGTCGTAGCCGGTATTACGGCAGCCTGCTCCGGTGCCGCCCTCTTAGGGGCTCCCTTGGTGCATGATTTCTGCCTTATCTCCCTGAGCGATCTCCTGACGCCGTGGGAAGCTATCGAAAAACGGCTCGACCGGGCTGCTGATGCGGACTTCGTCATCGTCCTCTACAATCCGGGCAGTCATAAGCGGGCTGATTATTTGCAAAAGGCCTGCGAAATCATTGGCAAGTATCGTGCTGCAGCGACGCCGGCAGGGCTTGTACGCAACATTGGCCGCGACGGCAGTACGGCAGAAATTACGACCTTAGGCGATCTCGCCGGCCGCCAGGCCGATATGCTGACGACGGTCTTTATCGGCAACAGCCAGACAGAAGTCATCGATGGCCACCTGGTGACGCCCAGGGGGTATCGTCTCGTATGATGCCTCTCGTCTGGATCTTCGGTGGTACCAGTGAAGGCCGTTGTCTGGCCCAGGCGGCGTTGTCCCTGCCCATTCGCCTGCGCCTTTCTGTGGCAACTGACTATGGCAGTGATTTGGCACCGCGCGGTGAGAACCTGGAAATTTGGCAGCGCCGCCTGACAGCTGCCGAAATGACGGCCTGTCTGCAGGCTGACCGGCCTGAGCTGGTCATCGACGCTACGCATCCCTACGCAACGGCTGTAACGGAAAATATTCGCGCTGCCTGTGCAGCTGCCGGCACGCCCTATATCCGCCTCGTTCGGTCTTCTGAAGAAACGGATACAGCTATTACCGTGTCGTCCATGGCTGAGGCCGTAGAATTTCTCAGCCAGACAGAAGGTCCTATTTTCCTCACGACGGGCAGCAAGGATCTCGATACCTTTGCTACCTTGCCGGACTATGCCAGCCGCCTTGCCCTGCGCATTTTGCCGGCTCTGGAATCGCTCGAAAAGGCCTTGCGCCTGGGCTACGAACGGAGCCGCATCGTCTGCATGCAAGGCCCCTTTACAATTGATCTCAACGCCGCTATGTTCCGTTTTTACGAGGCTGCCTGGGTGGTAACCAAGGAGTCGGGACAGCGCGGCGGGTTTGAAGAAAAAGCGGCTGCCGCCCAAAAGGCCGGTGCCCATCTCCTCGTCGTGTCCCGTAAGGACGACGAACAAGGGCCGGCCTATGACGACGTGTGGCGGCTTTTGGAGGAACGCTATGGCCAAGGTTAAACTCAATCTCATCGGCATGGGGCCGGGAAACCCGGATCTCCTCACAGGCGCTGCCCGGGCAGCCCTGGCTGAAAGTACCATACTCTTAGGTGACCGCCGTCTGCTCTCGGCCTTTCCCATGGAAGGGAAGGACGTACGGCCTACGACGAAGCCTTCAGATATCCGCGCAGTTATTGAAGCGGCAGCGCCGGGGACGGTCGTGGCCGTCCTTGTTTCCGGTGACGTAGGCTTTTACAGCCTGGCAAAATCGCTGACCCATATGGCAGACTGCGAGGTGCACCGCTACGCCGGCATTAGCAGCCTCGTCTATTTTGCGGCGGCCCTGGAAATTCCCTGGGAAGACGCCTGCATCGTCAGCCGCCACGGCCGTAACCAGCCCCTCATTCCGGCTGTACGGCAGCATAAAAAGATCTTTTGCCTGACTGGCGGCAAGCATACTGTGGCTTCTGTTTGTGCCGAACTGACGGCGCAGGGCCTGGGAGATCTGGATGTCGCCGTAGGTGAACGTCTTTCGTACGACAATGAACGCATTGTCCGCGCTAAGGCCGGTGAACTGACAGACGCCTCCTTTTCGACGCTGTCGTCCCTCTTTATTTTCAATCCCCAGGCGGAAACGATCCATACACCTGTACACGGCTTGGCTGATGGGGCATTCGTCCGTTCCCACGTGCCGATGACAAAGCAGGAAGTGCGGGCTGTGGCCATTGCCAAGCTGCGTCCTCAAGTGGGCGATACTATGTACGACGTCGGCGCCGGCACGGGCTCGTGCAGCGTGGAACTGGCCTTGCAGGCCCCATTAGGACAGGTCTATGCCTTAGAAGAAAAGGATACGGCTTTAGAACTATTGGCGTCCCAGAAGGAACGCTTTAATCTGCCTAATATGACCATCGTTGCCGGTAACGCGGCGGCTACGATTCCGGCGCTGCCTGCACCGGACTGCGTCTTTATTGGCGGTACGAAGGGCGAGCTGCCGGCCATTCTCGATGGTATTTATGCAAAAAATAAAGCCTGCCGCGTAGTACTCACGGCCATTGCCTTGGAAACGGTCAGTGCCATTGTGACCTACTATGCCGCACATACAGCGTACGACCTGGATATTGTCCAGCTGGCAGCGGCCCGGGGCCGTCATGTAGGGACATATCATATGCTGACTGCAGAAAATCCTATTTTTATCCTTACAGCTTCGCTTAAGGAGTGATTTCTATGGAGCAAACAGCTGTTGCCCGCGTCCTCTTTGCCGCACCTTCTAGTGGCAGCGGCAAGACGACTGTCGTCTGTGCGATTATAGAAGCCTTGCGCCGGCGGGGCCTGAAGCTCGCCGCCTGCAAGTGCGGGCCTGATTATATTGATCCCTTGTTTCACCGTGCCGTCTTGGGCATTCCCTCTCAGAATATCGATCTCTTTCTCTTAGGGAAACGTTGGCACGGTGCGGCTGTAGCGCGGCGTCTCGTCGCCGAAGCTGGGGCAGATACGGATATTACCGTTATTGAAGGAGCCATGGGCTATTACGACGGCATCGGCACGAGTGAAAGCAATAGCGCCTACGCCGTGCGCGAAGCCCTGGCAGCGCCGGCGGTACTCATCGTCGATGGCCGCGGCGCCGCCTTATCCCTGGCGGCCACTTTGCGGGGCTTCGTTACCTTTCGCAGGAACAGCGGCCTCCAAGGCTTTATCCTGAACCACGTAAAGCCTTCGGTCTATACGTATTACCGCCAGGTCCTCGAAGAAGAAACGGGCCTCAAGGCCTATGGATATCTGCCGGAGCTGCCCGACTGTACCTTTGCCAGCCGTCACTTAGGCCTGGTTACGGCCGGAGAAATTGAAGACCTGCAGGCTACGCTGGGACGATTAGCCCAGGCAGCTGAAGAGGGCATCGATCTGGATGGCCTTTTGCAGCTCGCCGCTGGGGCACCGCCGCTAAACTGGTGTGACGAAAAAGTACCTCAGTGCCAGCCTGTCCGGCTGGCTGTTGCCGACGATGAAGCCTTTTGCTTTTATTACGCTGCCGAGCTGGACCTCTTTCGTAAACTCGGCGCCGAGATTATTCCCTTTAGCCCCATTCATGATGCGGCTTTGCCGGATTGTGATGCCTTGTATTTAGGCGGCGGCTATCCGGAACTGCACGCGCCGGCATTGACGGCCAATGCATCTATGCGCCAATCGATCCGTACGGCCTTAGCTGACGGCCTGCCTTGTCTCGCCGAATGCGGCGGCTTTATGTACCTTCAGGAAAGCTACAGTGATGGTACCGGTTCCTATCCCTGGGTCGGTGCCCTGCCCGGTTCCTCTCACTTGACGCAGCGCCTCGTACGCTTTGGCTATATTACCGTTACAGCTGAAGAAGATACTCTCCTGGGCCCGGCAGGGACGACCTTTAGGGCTCATGAATTCCATTATTCTGACAGTACGGCCAATGGCACGTCGTGCACGGCCAGAAAAGCCTCAGGCACCCGTTCGTGGCCCTGTATTCAGGCTTCGCCGACACTCTTTGCGGGCTATCCCCACCTGAACCTGACGGGTCACCCGGAACAGGCAGCCCGTTTCTTACACGCAGCCGCAGCCTATGCGGCTAAGAGAGGAGCATCCCGTGAAAATTGAACACATTGCCCCGGCAGATATTGAAAAACGGAGCATGGAAATTATAGACCAAGAATTAGGTAACATTACGTTGCCTGAAGACAAACGCGATATCATTAAACGCGTCATCCATACGACAGCCGATTTTGAGTTCGCCCGTACGATGCGCTTTAGCGACGACGCTGTCGCCCGCGGCCTGGACGCTTTGAAACGAGGCGCCACGATCCTCACGGATACGAACATGGCCTGCACTGGCATCAGCGCCGTAAGCCTCAAAAAACTGGGCGGACAAAAGGTTTGCTACATGGCCGACCCGGAAATCGCCGCTATAGCTAAGAAAAACGGCAGTACCCGCGCCACAGCGAGTATGGACAAAGCCTGTGACATAGAAGGACCACTCATCATCGCTATTGGCAACGCCCCGACAGCCCTCCTGCGCCTGGCAGAACTCATCGAAGCCGACAAAATTCACCCGGATTTGGTTATCGGTGTCCCTGTAGGCTTCGTCAACGTCATTGCCTCGAAAGAAGCCATTATGAAATGTCACGTCCCTTATATCGTCGCTACAGGCAGAAAAGGCGGCAGCGCCATTGCCGCAGCCATCTGTAATGCCCTCATTTACAGATTGACGAGATGACTTGCTTTTTTTCACCATAAACCCCCCTGTCCTAGCAAATGAATTCATTTGCTAGGACAGGGGGGTTTGTTTTCTTCTGACGGCATACAGGCCACTAAAATCCCAGTGATTTCACCCATTCCTGGACTTCGCTGGCTGATGCTCCTGAAGCAAAACGGTGGCCTGGCAGCCAATTTCCTGTACCTGCCATCTGCTGCAGGAGTTTGCCACTTTCGCCGATGCCCGAATCTACAGACGTGGCGAAGGGGATGACTGTCTTACCTGTAAAATCGTTGTGCTTGATGAAGTTATCGATGGGCCAGGCCGCATTGTGACGCCAAATAGGATAGCCGACGAAAACCGTATCGTATTGCGACCAATTGTCTGGCTGATCCTTGACGAGAGGAATATCGCGCAAGGCTTCGTTGTCCATTTCCTTCATGACGCGGCTTTCCTTGTTGTGATAGTCCAAATCTTCCTTGCTGTAAGGCTGTACCGGCTGGAGCTCCAGCACGTCGGCATTCGTAGCCTTGGCGATATCCGTAGCGACGCGTTTCGTGTTGCCCGTACCGGAGAAGTAGACGACGAGGACTTTGCCGTTGTGATTGATGGCCTGTGCCGCCTCTTGGGATTCCTTATTTTGCGTGTTCGCGCCGGTCGTATTGGCACCACAGGCGACGAGACCCAGAGAAAGCACACACGCTATGAGCAAGAGCATTATTTTTTTCACGAGAATTTCCTCCTTCTTTATCTAAACCTAACAGTTTGTACTCTTTTAGTATAGTGAAAGAGGAATCTCGTCAGAAGTCCCGTTTAGTTTTTCTGTATTAACTTTTAGTTTCTACTACGGCTAGTGCCTCAGACGTGCCTCAAGGAAAAAACGTGCCGGCTAGGAAGCAGTGAGCTTGTAGATCTCCTGGCACCAGCTTTCCTTAGTCTTTAAACAAATGGAATTCTTCCTTCGTCAGTCCTTTATCATAGGCTTTATATAAATAGCGTGCAGCAATAGAGGAATAGGGCTTCCACTTGCGGCACTTCTTTTCTACGGCCTGGCGGGAGCGGTCGTCTGTCTTATAAAGCCAGCTGTAGGCTTGGAGGAAGGCTACGTCTTCGTACGGAAGGATGTCCTGCCGGTCCAGGACGAAGAGGAGGTACATCTTGGCCGTCCACGGTCCGATACCCGGTAAGGCACGCAGCTCTGCCAGGACCTCTTCATCGGTACGCTCTGGGAAACGCCGGAAATCCAGCTGACCAGAGCGTACAGCTTCAGCCGCAGCAGCAATGGCCTTAGCCTTTGACTGCGATGTGCCGACGCTCCTGATTTTCTCTAAAGATAATTGGCCTAACGCTTCCGGCGTGATGACGCCACCACAGCGTTCTACGAGACGGCCGTAGATCTTGGCGCCGGCCTTGATGGACAACATCTGCTCGATGATCTCATGGATAAGGAAGGGGAAGGGATTATCCGTGTGTGGCTCATAGGTCAAGGGGCCGACCATGGAGATGACCTTGGCCAGACGTTTGTCTTTTTTCTGTAAGTATTGGATGGACGGACTTGACCCATCCAAGGTTATGAATAAGGACATGATAAATTCTCCTAATAAAAATATATAATTTAATAAATCACAATTATTTATAGGTAATAGGTCTCACAAAGATATTTCTATTGTATACCGAACGGGAAAAGAAACAAAGAGTATTTAAAAAGAAAAAATAATTATTTTTACCATATGGATATTTTATAGTAAGGAAAAATATATTTATTTTACTATATTTTTGGGTTTGTCAAGTTAAGTGTGTAAGTTTTTTTAGGTATCATAAAAGAAGATGCGT